>ENA-UOOK01000022-UOOK01000022.1-fermentation-metagenome-genome-assembly--contig:-NODE-22-length-149457-cov-24.548621_pt1 | contig 149457 bp, 116 predicted proteins | sample MGYA00245777_ERZ724023 | MGnify/ENA primary metagenome ERZ724023 (study PRJEB28704, sample SAMN03018312) | fermentation metagenome | biome: anthropogenic terrestrial biome; feature: soil... | reverse complement strand
TCTTTTCCCAATAGAACCCTTACCTTTGTAACGATATTTTTCTTATATTTTTAAGATCTCTTCCGAAAAGTGATTAAATGATGCGAAAGCACCGATTATCATACATGTATTTTAAAGCATATGAAAATGAAAAAAGTAATTATTTTAAGCATTTTGGTGGCTTTTTCGTCGCTTCAGATAAAAGCCCAGCAAGTAAGGGAAAGCGATTGGCCCAACTATAATCGTACGTTGGCGGGAGATCGTTTTTCACCGCTTACACAGTTTACCAAAGAGAATGTAAGCAAATTGAAGTTGGTTGCCACTTTTGATTTGGCATCGGATATTAATTCGTTTCAAACGGGACCGGTCGTCTTGGACGGTAAGATGTATTTTACTTCCGACACGGTAACGTATGCCATTAATGCGGCTACTGGCAAATTATTGTGGAAAAAGGTGCGCTCGAACACGAAGACGCGCGGATATGGTGCAAACAGAGGCGTTGCCTATTTAGACGGAAAACTGTTTCGCGGTTCGTCTGATGCACATTTTTTTGCAATGGATGCCAAAGACGGAAAAATTTTGTGGGAAACGGATTTAGGTTCGGGTACACCGGGAGCGGCTATTCCAATGGCTCCTTTGGTTTGGAATAATTTGATTTTTGTCGGGATAGCCGGCGGTGATCAAGTGGGAGTGGTCGGTTATGTTTATGCGTTGGATGCTAAAACAGGAAAAACCGTATGGACGTTCTGCTCCGTTCCGGATTACAAAGAAAATCCAAAAACATCTACCGGACTTCCTGTAACCGGAGGCGGCTATTGGACATCATTCGGTTTGGATACCGAAAAAGGGGTATTGTATGTCCCGAGCGGCAATCCGGCGCCGGATATGGATATTGAAATCAGAGGCGAAGACCGTAAGTTTTTTAATTATTTGATAGCATTGGATACTAAAACGGGAAAGCTTCTTGGATACAAACAATTAGTTAGAAATGATATTCATGATTGGGACGTTTCGGCTCCTCCGGTAATAATAAATACAAAAGAGGGTCGTAAAATCGTTGCCTCTGCCAATAAAAACGGTTTATTGTCCGTCTTGGACCGTTCGGCTGTTGATGCGGCTTCTGCTGCCGACCCTGCCGGAACATTACCTTTAATATATGAAGTCCCTACTACTACACGCATCAACACGGATGTAAGTTTGTCTCGTGAAGTTTTAACTTATTTCAAACCCGGATATCTGGGCGGAAGTGAATGGAATGGTCCGGCTTATAACCCTCTATTGGATGTGATTTATACCGGAACGACTGATTGGGGACTGAAGGTTAAGTTACCTCCATATGAAAAAGCGATAACAAATATTCCTGCGCCGGGAGCTACATGGTTCGGACCCGACTCTATAGTTTGGGACGATGCCTCCGAGGCAAAAGGATGGCTGAAAGCGTTTAATGCTAAGGACGGCAGTCTGAAATGGGAATATCATTCTCCGGGACCTGTGCTTTCGGGCGTAACGCCGACTGCAAGCGGACTGTTATTTACCTCTTCCATGAACGGCGACATTTATGCCTTCGATGCCGAAAACGGTAAAATCCTTTGGCAAACAAACACCGGGCTTATTAATGGCGGTGGGGTGATAACTTACTTGGTAAACGGCAAGCAATATTTAGCTGTTACGGGCGGTATGAAATCCGACCTTTGGAAATCGACGGCCAAAGTTTGTAAGATGTTTATTTTTGCCTTGAATTGATCGGTGCTTGACACACCGGTGGTAAATTAGTCTGTCTGATTTTTTTTTTCGGCAAAAGACAATATTTAGAAGAAGGTGGTTCAATTGTTTCCTATGGACCATCTTCTTTAATCGTACCGAAATTTAACTTACCGGATGCCTAAATTTCAGTATCGGACAAGGGTATGGTAAAAGAGTGCAAAAACGTTTAGACATCCAAACAAGAAATATTTACAAGGGAAAAATGATTTTGAATAAATATTCCGATATAACCATTTTTATTTTATTGCTTTTTATTCCTCATTTAAAAGCGCAACAAATGTCCGTCGATAGCACAGATGTAAGAACAGATACGCTTATTTCAACTTTACCCGAAATCCAAGTCACAGGTTATTTGGACAGACAATTATATTGGGAAACGCCGGCATCCGTTAGTCTACTCACCACTACGCAAATCGAAATGCAAGCCCCATCCTCGATGGTTGGCGCATTCAATACGTTACCCGGCATACGCATGGAAGAACGGTCTCCGGGAAGTTATCGTTTGTCGATACGAAACAGTTTGGTGCGTTCTCCTTATGGCGTTCGCAATGTTAAGGTGTATTACAACGAATTCCCCTTTACCGACGCCGGAGGAAATACCTATCTGAATGCATTAAACATGAATGATCTCCAAGGCATAGAAGTATTAAAAGGCCCCGACGGCAGTTTATTCGGAGCAAATTCGGGCGGAGTTGTCTTCTTAAAAAGCGATGTCGAAAATAACGATAAAACACAGCTCAACACCTATGCAGGCTCTTTTGGAACCGTTGGGGATAATTTGTCCGTTTCCGGAAATGCCGGGAATCATTTTATATCGCTCAAACAATCATGGCAGAGAAGCGACGGTTACCGCCAGAATACGCAAAATAATAAATTTTTCAGTCAACTGTCAGACAATTGGAATTATTCAAAAAAAGGCTTTTTAGATATATACGCTTTCTTCTCCGATATTTCATACCGCACTCCGGGAGGTTTAACGCTTGAACAGTTTAATGAGAACCCGGAACAAGCCAGGCCGGCAACATCCCGGCTTCCGGGAGCGCAAGAACAAAAGACCGGTTCGCACAATGTAATGTATTTCGTCGGTTTAAGAAATAAAATCGCCGTTAATTCGATGCTCTCCAACACTTCGTCGGCATGGGGTAATTTTGTTGATTATACGAATAGGGCCATAACAAATTACGAAAAACGAAAAGAGGACAATTGGGGATTCCGCTCTTACTTTACATTAAAAAACGCCGATACGATAAGTGAAAAATTAAGATGGTCAACCAACGCCGGCATGGAGTGGCAAAGATTATCATCGGATATTCATAATTTCGATAACAAAGCCGGAATAGCCGGAAACCTACAGGCATATAGCGATATACTCACAACCCAATATTTTTGGTTCGTAAAAGGCCGGGTTGAATGGAAGCACCGTATTATATTCGAGGCGGCCCTGTCCTACAATTATTACAGCTATCACTTTAAAGATACGACCCATATCAAAAACAATTTTAAACCGGTGGCGATGCCTCATTTTGCCTGCAACTATAGGTTAAACGATTTGTTGCTGTTCCGTTTTACCTTAAGCAAAGGATACTCTCCTCCCACAACCGCCGAGGTAAGGCCGGCAAACAATAAAATATATAGTTCCCTTAAGGCCGAATATGGCTGGAACAGGGAGATCGGGGCAAGATTATTTGCTTTTAACAATGCCCTGATTATTGATGCTTCTGCCTATTCAACTAAAATGCGAGATGGTATTGTTACACAGATAGACGAAAACGGAACGTCTTTCTTCGTTAATTCTGGAAAGACAGACCAAACAGGAGCTGAAATTTCTTACTCCTGTTTATTTTCACTGCCCATTCCCTTTATTGAGAATGTAAAATGGAGCGGGGCTTACACCTACTCTCATTACAAATACAAAGATTACCGGACAGAAGACGGAGATTATTCGGGAAACAACGTCCCCGGCATCCCGCGTCATGTGCTCACCAACAGTTTGGCGATTCAATTAAAATCTTCATTCCATTTTTCAGCACAATACACATTTAACGATAAAACGCCGCTCGATGACGCAAACACCCTGTTTAGCAAAGCGTATCATTTATTGCAAGTAAGGGGAAGTAAAACCTTTTGGACGCGGAAGATGAATAGCCTCGAAATTTATGGAGGAATAGATAATCTGCTAAATCGAAAGTACAGTTTGGGTAATGATATAAATGCTTATGGAGGAAGATATTATAATGCTGCGCCGACACGAAACTATTATATAGGCCTAAAAATAAATATTTAAAAATGAAAATGAAATTCATTTTGCAGATTATTCTGTTTTGTTTGATGCCGATATACTTGACGGCGCAAAATGCCAGGGGAAATATCTCCGGAAGAGTGATGAGTGACGATTTGCAGCCGGTTGAGGGATTGAAAGTTTCGTTGTTGAAAGCTTCAAAAAATACGACAACGGATGCCGAAGGATTTTTCGCCTTTTACAACATCCGGTCGGGCGCAGATACCCTGGTGGTTTCATCTGCCGACAAAATACATGAACAGATAGTCGAAATTCCAATCAATAATACATTGAATGTGGGAGAAATACTGATAGGAAAATTATTTAAACAACTAAAAGAAGTGCGGGTTGTCGGGCATCCGTCTTACGAAACCGACTATTCTACACTGGGCACAAAAGTGGAAGCTTACTCGCTCCAGGTGCCGCAAGCCATATCTACGGTAAATAGTGCGTTGTTAAGTGACAAAATGATTATCAATCTGAAAGATGCTGTTGATAATGTAGCCGGTGTAAGTCAATATTCGGGTTATGACGAGTATACCATACGTGGATTCAGGGCCGAAAATGCCCGGCTCATAAACGGTTTGAGAGGATATAACACGACTTATACAAATCCGCTGCTTTTAAATATTGGAAAAATAGAAATCCTGAAAGGCCCATCTTCCACCTTGTATGGAAACGGCGACCCGGGCGGCACAATTAACATGATCACCAAAAAACCCTTGAAGAATACGGTTGCCGATATCGAATTATTTGCCGGTTCGTGGGAGCATTTTCGCATACAAGGCGGTATTACAGGCGCTTTGGATAATAAGAATAAATTCTTAGGGCGTTTGAATGCAGGATATGACCAAAACAAATCATTCCGGTATCAATCGGATGGCAAATCATGGCAAATAGCTCCTTCTTTCAGCTTTTTCCCAAATGATAAATTGGAAGTGAACGCCGATTTTTCAATATCGGCTGTCGATGGCGTTTTAGATCGGGGGCAACCCGGCCTAACGGACAACGATGACTTGAAAGCGACCTCGAAAAAACTAAACCTGAGTCAACCCGGGGATTATTTAAAGGAAACGGATATAGCTTCAACGGTATCAGTCAAATATAAGATAACCGGCGATTTGCATTTCAATTTAGGCTATTTGAATTACCTTACAAGACAAAAAGTGGCGAATCATGGTTTTGAAAGTTATGCGTCGAACGACTCTGTGAATTTGAATTATACAACATGGAAATACAATACGGCAACCAATACCGTATCGGCATTTCTTACATACGACATAAAAACAGGCCCTTTCTCGCACCGACTGCTTGGCGGATACGATTTTGTGCATACCTCTGTGGATTTAAATCAAAAATACTATGAAATACCCGACCGATTTGGCGATGGGTCGGGTATTGTAGGCCGGTTCAGCCTGCTTCAGCCGCAATATGCAAAAAGGCACGTCGATCGGTACAAATTATCGGAATATGATTCGGAAGCAATGGAAGTGGATGGTGAACGATATTATACACAAGGTATTTATCTTCAGGATATGATTAAATGGAACAAGTGGATTTTGTTAGTGGGAATAAGGAATGAATGCTACCGCAGCACAGATGATGAAGATGATGAAGAAGCGATAAAGCAAAATGTATTTCTCCCTCGCATCGGCTTAACTTACCTTCTTCAATCCAATATTGCCGTATATGCAACTTTTAATAAAGGGTTTGATCCCTTTGAAGCTGCGGGAGAATTGCAAATATTTACCGATAAGTTTAAGCCTGTAACCAGTCAGCTTTTCGAAGTGGGGTTGAAGTCGGATATTATCCAAAACCGGCTTTCGGCTTCGCTTGCCGTTTATCAAATTACATTGGATAACGTCGCCGTAAATGCAAACGATCTTTCCAATCCCAACCTGTTTGTTCAACAGGGCGAGAATCGTTCGAGGGGTGTAGAAATTGAACTAAACGGGAACATCTTGCCGAATTTCAGCCTATCGACATCTTACGCATACAACGAGACTAAAATTACCAAAAGCCGCGTGCCGGAAGAAGTAGGAACCATAGCCAACAATGCACCCGGGCACACATCCAACGGATTGTTGAAATACAGTTTTGCACAAGGTTTTTTGAGAGGGTTGTCCCTTCTGGGCGGATATACGTTTGTAAGCAAACAAAATACACTGCAAAAGAATTTTACGTTACCCGCTTATTTTCTTCTGGATGCCGGATTACAGTATAGTTATCAGAAACTTACATTAAGTGTAAATATAAAAAACATTGCAGACAAAGACTATTGGTATGGTGCGTACAATAATGTATATAAATGGGCGGGTATGCCCCGGAATATAATGGCGGGATTAAAATATACGCTATGAAATATGCGTAAAAAAGATATCGCATGGGAACTAACTGTCAGCAAGTCGCTTCGCATCGGTTAATTGACGGTACGAATCATTATCCGTTTATTCATGAGGTTGATCTTTGAGAAATCCTTTGTCCATCCAAAGAGTTTTCAGGTTCCGGAATCGATGGATGAAGTCCTCGTAATCTTTATTCTCGCGGGATGTCCATCCGCTTTCGGCATAAGCTGCGATTCTCGGGAAAGTCTGATAATAGACCCTGGCCGTATTCGGCGTATATTCTCCCCACATTTGGCAGCCCAATCCCAGAATCTTGGGTTCGTCTTCTTTTTTCAATCCTTCGGGGATGGGATCGAACGAATAAGCCTGCTGAAGCGATATACGGTCGTACCCATAATCAAGGTATGTGAAGTGACGGTTCGAATTGACCACGTCATACCCCTTTTCGATGGCTTTGTTCACGAGACTGATGTCGCCGTCCCAAAAGTGGACGATCGTTCCGGGAGCTAGTTGCTCGGATTGGCTGGCTTGCATGTGCTCCTCCCCGCGGATATTGTCGCCCGTGATCTCGTTCCATCCCATCATCCGTACTCCTTTGGCGGATAAATAGCGGGAGAAACGGTTGATAGACCATACCTGCAGGTCGGAAAATGTAGGTATATTGTTTTCTTTCATAAAAGCTACGATCTCCGGATTATTCTGCCAGTGTGTATAATTCGCTTCATCACCCCCGATATGGACAAGCTTGGAAGGAAACAGGGCGATCACTTCGTCCAACACATGATGCAGGAATTCCTCCACTTTCGGATCGGTTACGTTGTATAAGTCGCCCCATACGCCGTATCCCTGCGAGCGGCTCGAAGATCCGAGCCAAGGGTAGGCATAGATGGCTGCGGAAGCATGCCCTGGGACTTCTATTTCCGGCATGATTTGGATGCCCCTGTCGGCGGCATAGCGTACAATTTCGCTGATTTCGTCCTGAGTATAAAACATTTTTCGATTTGGATATAGCTTATCCCATTCTTCCGCCACCTGTTTATGGGAAAAGTCGCGTTTGGATCCGATGGTCGTCAACTCCGAATATTGTTTTATCTCGATACGCCATCCCGGGTCGTCCACCAGATGCCAGTGAAAGATATTCAGTTTGAGGCGGGCCATTTCATCGAGCAATCCTTTTACTACGTGCATTCCGTGGAAGTGGCGGCTTTCGTCGAGCATAAACGCCCGCCAGGGAAAGGCCGGTTCGTCTTCGATGGTACAAACAGGGACGCTGAATTTTCCCTGATCGTTCTTTATGATCTGCCGGAGCGATTGCAATGCGTACAATAATCCGTTTTTTGTTGAAGCTTCGGCTGTGATCCGGTTTTTATGTTTGTTTCCTATCGTCAATCGATATCCTTCGTTGCTTGGCGATGCTTTTTCGTTGAGCTTTACGACAAGATCGGCATCGCTTTTGGATGTGAAAGAAGTCTGGATCCCCAATTCGTAAAAGATAGACGAAATATAGAGCTTGTTCAGTTGGGCGTCCGGATCAAGATAAATACGGAGGCCATTTTTTAACGCAATATCACCACCTTTTACCTGTGCATGCAGTGGTTTTGGGACGATAGGCAGTTCCTGTGCCCCGCCAAAAAGTGGCAGGCAAAATGCAAGACAAAAAAGATAGATTAATTTGATATTCATAATGGATAAATAAATAATTTAATGTTGGAAAATTTCAGGATATCTGCGGATAAAATATAGGGGAGTACAACTCCATGCATGGCAGTAACTATTTAACGGATGAAAATTGTAAGGCGACAGATAATCATTGCCGGGGTCATATACTTCCCAAAACGTGTCCGCTCCTTTTTCAATCATTCCGCCCCAATAAGAGGTCAGTATCTCCTTTGCTTCTTTTTGCAATCCGGCGTCAATGAGTGCCTGAATGTAATAATGGTACAAATAAGGCGATCCCGGAGTCGTAACGTTTTCCGAACGGCTTAAATTTTGCAAAGCTCTCCGGGCGTCTTTTTTCGATGCGATTCCACTTAATACCATCCATATTTGGGAGGCATACGATATTTGTTTGTTTTCAAGCCCGGTGAAAAAACCTGTCTTTTTATCGTAATAACGGCGGTAGGCGGCTTTAGTCATTTTTTCTATTAAAGCGGGGAGTTCGGATACTTCCTGTTCTTTTCCGAGCAGTTTTGCTAACTCATAGGTGTTTTTTAATGCGAATACCGACACTCCATGCAACGAAACCTCCTTATACAGATTATCTTTCCAATCGATATGGATCCACCATTCTTTGTTAGCCTTTTTAAAATCCATTAATCCGTCGGGTTGCAAATACGTGTGAATAATATCGAGTTGCTTTTTCGCGACCACCCATAAATCGCCGGCGGTTTCTTTGTCGCCGGTGGCTTCCAGATAATCTTTCAGTGTGACGTTATAAAGCAAGGCATATTCCAAAAGGAATAACCGGGAATCGCCGTGAGGTTCCGGAGTTTCATATACACAAGGATGTAGATAGCCGTTGGGATGGCTCAATCCGGCTAACAGATACAGGCATCTTTTAGTCAATTCGATCTGCTTGAACGAATAGTAATTGGCCATTGCCTGAAGATACAGGTCACCGATCCATAAGCGCTGGTCTCTTTTCGGGCCGTCTTCAAAGACGGTCTGCATACACTCTTTCAATGTATTTAACGACGTTTCATCAATTTTCCGGATCATCGGATCAACGCCGGAGGGTAGGGGCGCGACCGCTGTTGCAGCCGAAGTGCCGGCATTGCAGTACATGCTTGTGAATCCGAAAGCATAAGATGGTTTTGCCGTCAGTTCTATTTTTACATATCTGAAAGATACCCGTCGTGGAATAGTTGTGGTGGAAGGCAGGGTCATAACGGTTACCGTTTCGTCCTGCATCCATGCCCGGGAAAGGCCTCCCGGAAACGGATCGAACGGCGTCATTATTTCGGAAGGAGTCTCGCCGAAAGTGAATTTCAACCGTACGGGAGCGTCCGCCACAGTACCGATGGGGGCCAGAGAGAAAGAGAAATATCCCGTCACGTGTTCTCCGAAATCAAGAATGATTTCCGTTTGATCACGAAAGGAGTTCCCATAGAACGAGAGTATATTTTCTTTCGAAGCCGGCTCAACTTTCCATCCTTGAAAAGCTTGTTGATCGGGAACAATCTTTACCGTCTGCAAAGGCGCTTTTTGGGTAAAGACGAGTTGAGGGGTGTTTGCTTCGGCTTTTTCCAGCCAACGGACACGATAATCTTTGTAAAAATCCGTATCCTGCGCATGTAAACCCCATGTAAAAAGAAACAAAAAAACGGATATCCAGTATTTATACATCTTTCTCACTTCTAATTTCTCATTTTCCACTTCTCCCTGTCCGATATACATAGTTGAAGCGCCCTCCGGGAGCAACGTCGCCATTGAGGTACCAGTCCATCGGGTCGTCTTCGTCTTGCATATTGTCCGACCATTTGAATTCAAAATCAAGATCGGATGTCTTTAAGCCGATGGAAGAAGCCGGAAAAGAAATCATCAGCTTTTGCCCTTCTTGAGCAAGAGCAATGGTTTTAAAGGTAATCCATTTACCATTATCGTAACGTTGTAATTGCGTGCCTCCATCGATGCGGTAATCATATCCGTACCAACCGGTGTGGTGGTTACGGTCGCTATCGATATAAAGCCTCATCCAATTACTCCCCGGATTATCTGTGATATCATCGGACGTTTCGGCATAGAAATAAAGATTCTCTTTATCGCGTGCCGCTTTCAGAATATAAAAATCATTCCTGCCGGTTGTGTTCGTATATGTTTTTGAGGGATTCAATTCGGCTCCCGGATGATTCCGGTGCGCCGTATCATTTACATAATCCGTAAAGACAGGCTTCACCTTGTTCCAATCCGAAAAGTTTTCGATCTTTTTAGGGGCGCTCGCCGACGGCACCGCGTTTACGCCTTTATATCGTCTGATGTTTGCTGTCAACTGCATGTAAAAGTTATCTCTCAGGCCTGCCGTAAAAGTCGGTTCAATATCGCGGCTGTATTCGGGGCTGGCCTGGTCACAGAAATACGAATGTTCGGGGTTCCCATCCGTGCTTCCCCAGCGCCCGGCAATCCATTCATTCCATCCGGTGACAAACACAAAGGGGACATCTTGTTTGAGGGCGTAATCCCATTGTTCCTGGAAATTGTAGCCGTAACGGATATCGGTTTCCGGATTTCCGTGCGATCCGTTTCGATAACTTCTTCCCCAATTATCCATATTACCGTAAAAGGCCGATCCGCCCATTCCGGCTGCCGGATTGGGATGCTGTGCTACCGACACGTTGATGATTTCCCGTTCGCCTTTCAAGTTTGTGTAAACCGATTGCGGGCGGCGGAAATCGATCCACGGCCAACCGTTCGGTTGATCGGGTTCGTTGGGCCATTGGGCTTCCCGGAAAGAGAAGAACGATTCGAAATCTTTTCCTTCGGCTTCTTTTGTCCTTCCGATGATCAAGGGTTTTCCTCCCAGATAATACCATGTCGACGGATAATAATAAGGCGCTCCGGATTTATAAAAAGCATTGTATATCCGTTGCATGGTATCACCCGAAGCCGTATTCGTGTAATAGACGATTCGGGGAGGGTTTTTCCCCTGATCCTGCAGAGACTTGATCGCTTTCATCAGGACTGCCGATTGTTTTTCGTAAATAACGGTGTTCGTTGCGTCCAGCACTAAAAAGTCCACCCCGGCATCCGTCAATAACTGCATGCTTTTAAGATGTACCCAATAATCCTCTCCGCTGTAATAACCGTAAATAGGTTCTCCCCAGAAATAATAAAATCCTCGCGAAGCAGAACCCCAGTGCGGACTGTCTCCGTCTTCAAGCGCTTCGGGATGTGCCGGAATTATTTTACTCAGATCCCACGCATGTTCCGATGTTTTCGAGATGGGATCGCCTTGCCATAGGAAATAGAACATAGCCACTTGCCGGTTTTTTCTCAAGTTACCGGTTTCTTTGTTACCGGGCAAAACTCGTCCCAGTTCATCTGCGCCCGCGTACGGTTGAACGAACGCGATCTCCTCGGCCGATGGTTGTTCGTTGGCGGGAGTTCCCTCTTCAAAGTTCTCGATGTTTTTTTCCTTGCACGAAGATGCACAGAGAAAAGCGGATGCCGAAATCAATAAAAAATAATAGATTGTTTTCATTCTTTTTTAGAAGATGGTGTGCCGAAAACGTTCTTTACTGCATCCAGATATTGATATTTCCAAATAGTGTCCGGTTCCAGATAGCTGCCTTCCGACCATTCGTTCCATGCATTGATCGTCACTATTTTGGGTTGTATGTTGTTTTTATCGATAAACTCTTTGGCTTTGACAAGATATTTCTCGAATTTTTGCGGAGTGGAATTGGTAATATAACCCGTTTTGAAGGGAAATCTGGGGTTGGCATCCCAACTAACCGTTATGTTCGGGTAATAGGTCATGGAAAAATCTTTCCCGAATTTGTTCCACATATTCGTTGAAGCATCACCCCATACTTCATAATCCCCATCGGGATTTTGCAGGTGAGCCCAGCAATAATTCGTCAGGCTTTTGAATCCGAAATACGACAATACTTCGCTCTGGCTTTGAATGCTGTCGCCGGGTACGCCTTCAATCGAGCTTGGTAGCGCTTCCCATAAGATACTTTGCAGATGCAGTCCTGGAAATCCGGCCTCTTTGGTTTTTTGTGTGAAATAATCCAACGCTTCCTTTGTTTGTTCGGGGCCTCCCAAGCCGTTGATGAGCGTGTTCAGTTCGTAGATGCAGAAGACCGGTTCGTCGTTTATTTTGTAATAGGACGGGTCTTTGAAATATTGATTGATCACTCTGTTCACCACGATATTGAATTGTTCGCGATCTACTTCGCCGTCCCAGATGACCGAGTCTTTACGCGGATTATCCACATCCCAGTAAGTGGTCGCATCGTGATTCGCCCACATCAGATAGAAGTTCATGCGCCCGTTGTTGGCTTTCAGAAAGCCGTTATTGATGCAATCCTCCAGGAAGGGTTGTTTATCGAACCAGTACCAGTCGAAGATAAAAGTATTCACTCCATATTCTAAGGCGGTCTCTATCTTTTTATCCATATCTTCGGGATTTGCCTCATTCTGGTAACCCCATAAAGGGACTTTCGGCTGTCGGTGTCCTTCTTCCTTCGCTTTGGCATTATAAATGATTTCCCATTCACCTTTCTTTTCCGGAAAGAGGAATTCTGCGCGAGGTTCGTAGTGGTAAGCCGGCCAATAGAATGCCGCGACGGTGTATTCCGGCGTTTCTTGATTTTTCTTATGATTATTTTTACAGGCGGGTAATAAAAAAAATGCCGGTATTAAGAAAATCGCAAAAAATAATGTTTTGTAGTTCATGCCATGCTTATGTTTTTAATTTATTTCTTTGATAATTGAATGTTGTAAAACGCTGGTATCATAGTTCTTTTTATTGAACGACGCAAAAATAAGGATTACAATCGAATATATATTGCAAAAAATGATACAAATACTACGATTTTTGATAAGCCGGTTTTTTTGACTTTGTTATTTTCGTGCTTTTAATATGGCGCCATACTCATCCAATACGGCGATTGTTTCATTTTCACCGTATAAATCAAAATAGTTTTGATGCAACATCCATGTAGCGAACGTTGTAAAAGAATCTATGCCTAATTTTCTATATATTTCAACATCCCGTTTGCAATAGCCGGCATTCCAAGGGATTTTACGCCATTCATTTCTTTTCCAGTTTGAAAACATGGACGCGTCCAACCAATATTCCAGTATGCATGCGGTTTCTTTTGAAAAAACCGTTAGATTTTCTTTTAATGCTTCGTATTGTTCAGATGGCAATGGATTCACATAATTGCGGCCAATGGGTGCAAATTCAAGAAATATTCCTTTTTCGGGTGTAATTATTTTCGGTGCGTTTAAAGTACTCGCATAAGCTAAGTGAGCCAAAGTGGCTTTTGGATTGATTTTGCGAATGATCTTCAACATTCTGTTCTCGTAAATTAAGGCTTGATCGCTCGGTGAATATATTTTACATTTTTCACAATGACAAAATCCATCGTATGAATCATCTGTCCAAAAAAAATAACGGTTTGTAGTAGGTTTGATCCATTTGAGCAATTCCGTCATATTCCTTTCTATAATATCCCATGCTTCGTCGGAAGAGAAACACATATTCCAGTCAGTCGTTCTTATTCCATTTGTATCGACACGAAAATATTCAGGATGATCCTTAAACAATGTACGGGTAAGAATTTCTTGTAATACATGACATTCATATTCAATATCTATGTTATTTACCTTACATAAATTCATGAATAACTTACCTTCATTGCTTTCAAGGAATAATCGAAGGCTGTCTAAATTTTCCGTTATGCTGTTGGAATGTATTCCTATTAGATTGATGTCTGCTTCTTTCAAAATAGCAATCGTTTTTTCAGCTCCGATAGAAAGGATATCGCTCGGATAAAGAACGACGCCCCGGAAACTCTTTTTTGAAGGGATATCTTTATTATTGCTACAGAAAATGTTGAATGCTATAAACAAAAAGATAATTGTGATTGAAGTTGTTCTATTTTGCATATCGTTTTTACTTTTGACTATAAATATGAAAATGACCGGAAGGAAACTTGTAACTGACATTTCCTGGGGTCGATTCAATCCGTGAGAAGTTGCAATCTTCCAATTTTTTCCCGTTAACCGTAAATACTCCGTCGAAAGGAAATGTTACCAGTCCGGTTGAATTGGGCGGAATGGTAATTTCCCAGTCGAATCTGTTTTTTTCTTTTTTCCAACTGCTTATCACTTCGCCGAAGGGGGAACGAATACTGGCTTTCGCCCAAGGCAGGTAATCGCAGAATAAAGGTTGGAAGCGAATGACCTTAAATCCGTAACCGGCAGAATCGGGGCGTATGCCGGCGATATCTTCAAAGAAGGAAACATCGAAACCTGCCTGCATCGGATGGTTATAGGATGCTTCCGCAGCCGACTTCCGTGTAATTTCGTTAACCGGCAAGATTTCCCATAGCGATGTGGCTTGTGCCGATTTCCACATCCACTCGAAACTGTTTTCCCCTTTTTTCGTAAACATATTCCATGCAGCCTGAGCGTTTTCATTTCGGGCGAGCATACTTCCCATCCGGCACAATCCGAATATTCCACAATACATAAACCCTTCACTTTTTTCATTCATATTCCGGACAATGGCATCCGCGACGGCTTCTTCGTCTCCCGAAGGGACGAATCCTAAATCGAGAGCCATGGCATCTGCTGTCTGCGTCCCGAAAGTCTTGTTCATGGGATCGTACATCGTTGCGATGATTTCATGCGCTATTTCTTCTTTTTTTGCCCCAAATGTTTTTGCATCGCTTTCTTTTCCCAGTAAACGGGCAACCTGTTCCATAATATGGGTATCGAGATAATGAAAAGCCGTGGAAGTAAATTCAACGAGGGGATTGTCTGCCGATTGATACGTAGGTAGGCACCAGTCGCCAAGTCCTTGATAAACAATGGACGTTGTTTCCGGATTGTATTTTTTTGTTCGTTCTTTATTTTTTGCTAACGATTCCACATATTCCGTCCATTGCTTCATCAACGGGTAATACTCCTCGAGTATTTTCCGGTTCCCGTAATACACATACATCCACCACGGGAGTTGTACCAACACTGTACCCCAATCCGGGGAGGCCACTCCGCAAAGGCGTTTTCCCGGAGCGATCATATAGGGTATTCCGGCCGGTTTATCCTCAAAATAGAAAGTGTTGTTATATCTTTCATGAAACAAGGTGTTTTTTTCTTCTTTTGAAGCGCCTGAACGGATATCTTCAAGATATTTTTGCCAAAAATTATCCATTTGAAAATTCAGAGCAGCCATTTTTACGTAGGCATGGACATCGCCCAACCATCCGCACTTCTCTCTCGTGGGACAATCGGTCGGTATACCGTGAAGATTACTTTTGACGGTTCGTACCGCCATCTCGTGCAACGTGTTAATTTGCTCATCGGCGCATTCAAAAGTGCCGCTGTTTTCTACATCGGAATGAACCGTCACCAGTTTGAGGGTTGTTTCATTCGGCTCTTCTGAAATTCCGGAGAGTTCGGCATACCGGTAACCGTGATAAGTGAATCGTGGCGACCAGCGTTCTATCGAACCTCCTTTGCAGGTATATTCGTCTTGGAATATGCGGCCTTGGTGAATCCAGCCGGTGGATTCAAAATCCAAACTCCCGGTTGTATCGACTTCTTCGGAAAAACGGATGGTGATGTGTGTGCCTTCAGGTTGCTGAACCTCTAATAGCGGAATGCCCGCTACGTTCACGCCAAAATCATAAATCCAGTTGCCGAATGGGTCTTGCCAAATTTTTTTCGCCGATAGGACTTCTTTTTTTCGGATGGGTTCTATCAGTTGAGGCATCAAGCGGGAAGGTGTGTTTTCCGACGCCGGCAACGCGGGTTGCCATCCGTCGGTTGACATGCCCGGCATATTCCAATTTTTTATTTCCCGGCGGGAATCATAACTTTCCCCTAGGTAAATATTTGTTTCGCAAACAGGACCTTCTTTCCACATCCAGCTTTCATCGCTTCCCAATATCCTGCGGCTACCGTCCTTATAAAACATCACAAGCTGAAGCCGAAACATCGGGTCGCCGTATGAAAGGCCTCCCCAGGCTTTGTCTTGTGAGAACCATCCGTTGCCAAGCATAACTCCTATACAGTTACTCTCTTTTTGCAGGTATTCCGTTACATCGAATGCGCTATATAAAGCATATTGTTCGTAATTGGTTTGTGCCGGATCCAAGAAACGGGTAGAGTCGACGTTTTGTCCGTTCAGATAGAGCTCGCCAGCGCCTAAACCGCAGAAATAAGCGATTGCTTTTGTCGGAAGTTTGTCGTTTAATTCAAATGCCTTCCTAAAATAAGGCAGAGGCTGTTCTTTAGAGTAAGGGTACGTTATCCATTTTGCCATCCATAATGTTTCGCTTAACAGTCCGATAGAAAAATACGCAGGATCGCTCCAGCGGCTAACTTTACCGGAGTTATCCCAAATTCTTACCCGCCAGTAATAAGGGGTCGCTTCTTTCAAGGATAATTCCGGCTTGATATTGAATTGTTTGTCGGAGAGTTGTTTTCCCGACTTCCACACGTCCGCTTTTCCTTTTTGAAGCAAATCTCTACGGGACGCTATTTCAATTTCCCAGGCAGTTTGAGAAACACCTTCCTCCGAAGTTTTTATTTCCCAGCTTAATAACGGAAAATCAACCCCTTCAGGGTCGGTTAAATTGTGGCATCGCAGTTCATCAATAACGATATTCTGATATACTTTTGTTTGCCATGATGAAATCGATAGAACCATGATCACAAAAAGAATAAAACGGATTTGATAACGTAATCTACTGGAGCGCAAGTTTTGAATTTTTCTATACATGAGAATTTCGGATTATTATGAATTAACTATGTTAGCGTGTTACTTGGAGCCATTTTCCCGAGAGTGAGCCGTCAATTTCGAGCAACAACGACTCTCCCTTCACTTCCGAAGGAATAATCTTTTCACCCAATTTCACGACGGGTGATTTTCCGCCTGCCGCGATGGGCAATCTAACATGACCTGTCCCCGTGATCTGTATTTGGTAAACAGTTCCTTTATCATTTGTTTCGGGAATGAAGACAATTTTCGTAAGCGGTTGCTCAGCGAAGGAATATTTATGACCATCAATTACGATATCCTTACAATGGCTACCGATAAAGGCTGTCAGACGGTTATTATTGCCAGTTCTGAAAGCCATTGAAAGTTTTCCATTGTATGTGATTCTGTGTCCGTTGATAGCTATATTGTTAAGATCAATGATGTCGGTAGGTAATGGGTTGTCAGCGAGAGCTTGTGCATCTTTTTCGGCATTCCGGGAGAATCCTCCTTCCCAATTTTCGCAATGTGTGCGATAATGTCGTACTACCATCGTTGTGGTATTTGGAAATGCGGTTACGAAGTAAGCGGAAGTACGCGACACCACTGAAGGGTTATCGTTAACGCCCGTCACGCGTCCTGTAGCGGGATATGCATCGGCTGCATGAAGCAGTTCGAACAAGGTGCGCGTTTCGTAACCGAGGCTCTGCGACTGATCATCACGCGGACGGTATCCAAGATAGTAGAATGTCCCTTTTCCATGATCGGTTTTTACTCCGACGATTTTACCGTCACATAGTGCGACGACTTCATTATCATTGGAGTCTACCGGATAGATCCGGTCCACGAGAAAATCGGTCAGAATGGTTTGTGGTGGAACAGCAGAGAAACTTTCCTTGAAAGTGATTTCCTTGCCCGTTGCGATTTCACCCATATAGTTGTCGTATTGGTAGCTAATTCCCGCCAGTTGTTGCCATTGCGCCGTACAATCGAGTCCTTCCGAGTCGAGCAACGGTGGAGGGCCGAACCAGAGCACTTTACCTCCATTTTTCATAAACTGCGCCAGCATATCGAGTAGTCCTTTTTCCGGTAAGGGTTCAAAAAGCACAACCAATGTGCCGTAGGTTTTGTCTTTTACCTTTAATTTGCCATCAACCGATGCCTCGCCCATTTCTACCAATTTTTCGGCGGTAAGATAGTTGGTATAGCCATATTGGGTAATCCAACTGCCGAAGCGTTCTTCTACCGCTACCAAACTCAAGGGATAGAGTGTCAACACATCCACATCACGGTGAACACCTCCTGTGATCATAGAGATGTCGCGGGGCGGCTGGGCGCCGAAAGCATAGTCGATGGCCATCCGGCGTTCCAGCGCCTTGTCAGGGAACCCCCAAGCTGCCGCATAAGCGCTCGGGTATTTGTTGATCACTCCGATAGATGCGGCCATCGCCGCACCATAATAGTTGCGATCGCTCCAGCCACATTCCGCGAAATCATTACCGGTTGGTTGCAAGTATTCACCCCACTTGAAATAGTCGTAACAAGCCGCCGCCGCTTGGTGTACCGTGTTACTCCACACGAAATTAGACGTATATTCGTATTGCGAGGGGAATCCGGGCAACCTTTCCGTGTTCCACAGATCAATAGTCGGGCTTTCGGCCCAGGAAGCATGTGCGCCGGTTTTCAACTCGCGTTTGAACAATGACTCGCCGTATGTTTTCGCCTCCTTGAACAGGTCAACGACTCCGTTGTTCAACAATTTATAGTAACGGTCGCGCAACAGGAACGTCCGGTGAATGTCTTCCGGTTCCGGTCCCATCACGTACTGCACGTTGAGTACTGAATGGGCGAACGGCTCGAAATTGGGCGCGCCGTAAACGAAATAAAGCAGGTATTTGTCCTCGAACGGCTGCCCGAATTTTCGGGAGTACGTTTCAGCCATGCTTCTTGTGAGATAACGTTCGGCAAACTGTCCGTTCTCGTGGTGACTGAAATAGCTCCAGTCTTGCTGGATATGCATTTCGTCGGAGTACAGCGCCGTCAGGTTCACACCTTTATCGTAGTATTTTTTCATCAATGCCTTGAGAAAAATCGGCGCATCATCGTTGAAATAATCCATTTCTTGAGTTTCATATTCGAGCATAACCATTACCCGGTCGTACCCAGACACACAGGGCTCTTCACCAGAAACGTGCAGCAGGCGCATCTCAATGCTCTGTCCTATCCCATGCGTAGCATAGGTCATTGTATCGGTTGATTCGTACTCCACTTGAGTCAAAGGCACTATGTTCTCCGGCTTAACCACACGATAGGGAATGTGTCCGCCGCTTTCTTTAAAGGCATAAGCTTTGACGCTTTTCAACTTTACAGGCGATTTGCCTTTGTTGTTGGTCCAGTAAAGCTGCTGCCAGATAGGAAGGTTGAACTTACCAGTATTGGCATCCCTAAATCCTACTTTGTAAGCCAGCCAGCGTCCGCTGTTACCAGTCTGTTTTTTATATGCATGTCCCAGTTCTATAGGACTAAGCAGGCTCAAACACAATCCAAGGTCGTATCGCTTCGCAAAGTCGCTTACGATCTTGATTTTATCCACATATTCCTCCATATCGGGTGTCAACTGCCGTTCAATTCCCGAATCATTGCGGTATTGCCTGAAAAATTCGTCGAAAGCGACGATTAATTCTTCAGACCCACGTCTACTATTCTCTTCACAAATTTGTCTCAAACTTCGGATGTCCTTATTGTATCCGATAGATAAGTCTATCTCCTTGTCGGGATCAATCAAGTCTGTTAATTGTTGATCGCTGGTGAGGATAATTGATTGAGCCCAAATCGATAATCCACTTCCACAGAGGGATCCTAACACACATATTAAAAAGAAAGTTTTTATTACCTTCATAATTGAATTATGGATAGTTGGTTCCACTGAAAAGCATTGAGATGTTTCATTTTTTCCAAATATAGGCAAGATCGTCTAACTACTTAGCAAAATCTTGTAGGAAGTTGATATTCTTTTCCAACAACCCTATCGTTTTTTTCCAAAATTTTCAGAGTTCTCGGAATGTATGTCCGGATTCATCTAAGTTTTGATTAAAAAATATTAGATGAAACAAGTATTACCAACCTGGATTCTGCCAGTTTTCGCCAGTGGAAGATTCCATTTTAGTCACTTCAGAAAGGTTGATAGGAAACATCAGATACTTATCTGCATTGGTTCCACGATCTTGTAATTTTATCCTATTATAGATATACTCTTCTCCATTCTTTGTTATTCTCATACCTGTAACAAACTTGTCGGTTTCGTTCAGTATTTTCCACCTTCTTACATCAAAAAAACGATGCTCTTCAAAAGCTAACTCCACTTGTCTTTCGTTGCGATATCGAACTTGAAACTCTTCACTCGAAAGACCTGCAGGCAATGGAGGCATATCAGCCCGTACCCGAACTATATTTACAGCTTCTCTTGCTGAAAGGGCGCCTATTCCGCTCGCTTTCCCTTCCACGGCTACATCGGGGCCAACAGCATTTGAAGCAGCCTCAGCAAAGTTTAGATATAGTTCTGCCAATCTAAAGATTTTCATTAATCCGTCGGCATCAACATTTACATTGGATTTGTAATTATTAAATTTCCGGAGATAATAACCCGTACGGGTAAATCGGGTTTGCGTGATATCATTTGAAATTCCACAATTACCTCCTACAAAAGTTTCGACAGGAGTTGCTGCTTGAGGTGGTATAGAAGTTTCGATCTGGAAATCTTTAATGGTTATCTCATACCCTTCTCCTCTTGTGGGATCAAACCGCAAGAAATGATTTTCAGGAGCTGCTCCGCCGCTCGCATTCACACCAAACCCCCAAGTGGTTATTGCCGTAGAGAGATCGTATTCGAATCTTTTCCATTCGGAGGCTTTTTCAATTGTAATATTGCTGCCAGACTCAACACCTCCCTGCGGACCGCCTGCTACACAGAAAAAGAATTCAGCGTCAGTAACTGTTTTGTTACTCTTGTACTGAAAGCTGATCACACTTTTTCCGGCAGAATTTAATGCTCGCCCAATTTTGGTGGTATGTATCCATGGATCACCTCCGGTGCTTGTTAAAGTGGTTTCATCACCATTAACAGAAACTGAAATATTATTCGCTGCATTTTCTATAAAATCTAACGGATATAGCTCTTTCTCTATATTCCCGGAAGAGAGCGTTCTGGGAGCGTTGTTGTAGTAGATGGAGGCGTAAAAGCGAGGATCTCTTCCGTTGTAGGGGTTAGAAAGATCATATCCGGAGCTTTGATTTATAATAGGCTCTAAATGTTGAGCGTCTGAATATCCCAAGATGGGCATTTCACCGGTTGCTTGCATGCCGTAAGCGTCTACCAACTCCTGAGAAGGACCTGCCCCTGCTTTCTCAACACCTTCTGTGATGGGAGTGCCGGCATATTTCCATACGTTTGTTCTGGCGGCGGTTGTTTCAAATATGGTTTCCTTGTCTACAGAACGACTTGGGTCGGAACGGAGAATGAAATAATAAGCATACGCATTTTGGGCTATATTTTTTGCCGGTTTAGTATTGAATAACTCAAACCCGTGTGCCAAACATTGGTCTAATGCTTCTTTGGTGATTTCCGCGGCCATTGTCCATGTGTACTTACTATTTGCTGTATTCCACAATGGGCTTGCAGCATATAATGCAGTCTGCGATTTGACAGCATATGCAAAGGCGCGGGTAATTGTTCCTCTTTCATTATCACTAATATTCCATCGGAAGCCTATATCTGATTTTCCGCTTTCCGGAATTGTTAATGCAGCATCACAATCGGCAATGATAAAGTCCGCACATTCCTCGAAAGTAGCACGATGATCTTGGGAAAAATCATGAGTAACCTCATAGGGCGTATTTATGATGGGGACTCCTCCATACCTTTTGATCAACTGTAAGTAATAAAATGCTCTTAATACGTGCACTTCGCCAATCCATCCATTCTTTTCGTCTTCATCAATTTGTGCCGTAGCTATTTCAGGATCATTTATACTTGCCAGGAATGTGTTGCATTTTCTGATTGCTTGAAAATAGTGGGCCCATGAATAACTTCCTTCCGCGGGATTGTTTGATGATGATGTCCGGTTATCATACCAGCCATTCACTGCACCATTCACACCATCACTTGCATCATGCGCTTCATCGCTGAAGGATGCAAGTGGAGTCTGTTGTCCCTGATACATAAATCCGACTTGAGGAAAATATGCGCGACAAGAGCCATAGTAATTTCTTGTCAGATAGTAACTGCTGAACATATCTTGAAGCGTTAACCTTCCATCTGAAGGTAAATCAAGATCGGCACAAGCGTTTATACCTAAGAGACTAATAGCAATGATAAATATTTTTATAATAAAATTTCTCATAATCTAAAACATTAGAAGTTTACACTGATACCAATATTAAAAACTCTGTAGGGTTGGAATGTATTTATACTTCCGATTTCCGGATCAATATAGTTAGATTTCATATTATCGAGTGTGAACAAATTTTGAATATTAAACGCTACTCTGATTTTTTCGGAGTGAATTTTATCCGAAAGTTCTTCTGGTAATGTATATGCCAATTCTACATTGCGCAAGCGTAGGTAAGAACGATCCATTAAAAAGAAATCGTTTGCAATATGGTTCGTAGACGGTGATAAAGAGAGTGCAGGATAACTGATTTTTTCTCCCGCAGTATACCGTTCAGGCGTCCAGGCATTCAAATGGATATCATTAAATATTCCTTTTCCCTGATTTTCATAAGCTCCAATGCCACTTAAGAATTGTGAACTTTGTTTCACGCCGTGAAGGAGGAAAGAAAACTCCCAACTTTTCCAGGTGAACCCTCCAACGACACTATACTCCTGCTGCGGCAAGCTGGTATACCCTAAAGGAGCCTTGTCCTTTTCGTCGATGATGCCATCATCGTTTAAATCTTTGTAGATAAAATCTCCTACGCGGGGCGTACCGAAAGAGTAGGTGAGGCCTGAATTGGCCAGTTCTTCCGCCGAATTGAACATTCCGTTGCCATTACTCCTGTCAATCTCATATCCCCAAAGTTGTCCAAGGGGGTAACCCTGCGTACGGTAGGGATAAGCGTAATCATCACCAAGCGAAGGTTCATTGATATTGATTACCTTGTTTTTCGCTTGCATGAAGTTTGCTTGGGCAAACAGTGAAAAATCTTTCGAGAGATGCTTATTGAAACCTAAGGATAACTCAAATCCTTTATTCTCCATTTCTCCTTCATTCAGTTTTGGAAAATATCCTAGTGGAATTCCTTGATATTCGGGTATCTTAGAACTACTGTTGATCAACATGTTATCAACATAATGGGAGAAATAATCAAAATCTACTGTGAACATATTGAGGAATCCCAAATTTATTCCTGCGTTCAACTTTTTGATTTTTTCTGCTTCCAGCTCTGGATTTCCCCTTTCCAGTTCCGAACCATCCGAGCGAATATTATCCAAATAAAGAAGTCTCGCTCCACCCAACTGGTCACTGCCACTGATACCGTAGGACACCCTAAACTTTAGTAAGGAGATGAATGGAGATTGAAAAAAATCTTCCTTGGATGCGATCCAGGCAGCTGAAACAGCCGGAGTAAGTGTATATCGGTGATCCGGGTGGAATTGCTCCGAGCCTGAATATCCCATATTCGCTTTCAGAAAATATTTATCCTTGTATCCATACAGCGCAGAGAGTCCAAAGTTTTGCCGTTTATACGGTAGTACATCACTGGAGGATCCAGCCGATTCTTTTTCTTGGTTTAAATAATAGGTATGTGCAGAAGCATCGATGCTATGGTCTCCAAAACGACGGTTATAGTCGATGCTTCCCAAAAAGTTCAAATAGTAGAAAAATACAGAACCTTTGTTGTAACTTAACGGTGTATTTTCGAACGTTTTATATTGAATGAAATTATCTAATGTAGAAAAATCATCCTCTCGTATAAGTCTCTTAAAACTCTGATTGGTACCCGTCTCATTCCGTACATAAGTTTGATAGGCCATACCACCGCTTACTGAAAGTCCTTCGGATAGGAAACCCAAATCCAATTTTAATCCTGTTTGAGCCAAGATATTTGTCTCAATCACTGTGCGATATCCTGATCGGTTCAACATACCGTATACAGGATTATCCAATCCGTCTACCGTCACTACCTGTTCACTCAATTCAGCATCGTTTTCATTAATCGGTGAAAGCGGACCATACATCGTCGGAGGTTGATTGAATATTTGGCTATATATATCCCAACCCAGATATCCACCAGCTAATATTTCCCGTTTTACATTTCCTGCCAATCTCATATAACCGGATATGTAGTCATTGAATTTAACATCCATGTTCGTACGGAAGTTACCAATATTCACATTGGGCGTAGGGTCATACTTTCTATTAGGTTCGTCTGTGATGATTAAAGGCTCATCCTGATGAATAAAGCTTAAGTTTGAGTAATAACGAAATTTATCCGTACCACCTGACACATTCACGCCTACTCGTTGTCTCAACACTACTTGTTTGATGTATTGATCAAACCAGTTGTTGTTCGGGTATCTGGGATCATTTCCTGCTTCAAAAAGATCAATTTCTTCCTGCGAAAATTGAGTGTATGTGCCTAAGCCGTCTCTTTCTCCGGCCTCATTGCGTAATCTTGCATACTGTGCCGAACTAACGAATTGCGGACGCCGGGTCATCTGTTGAAAGGATTGATCGGCATAGGCTTCCACCTTCAATTTCCCTTCGTAGCCTCTTTTTGTGGTGATAACAATCACGCCTGCTGATCCTTGGATGCCAAACGCTGCAGTTGCCGATGCATCCTTTAATACCGATATACTTTCTATCTCCTTGGGAGAAATAAATTCGATATACTGTGTGGGGGCAATTACGCCGTCAATCATCACTAACGGAGAATTTCCGTTAATAGATGAATTTCCACGAATTGACTTGCTATAATTCCCATATCCGAAGAAAGTCAGCTCAGCGATGTTATTTATCACAGTTAAACCGGGTAGCCTTCCCTCATACGTGTCCGACAGCACATTCGAAGGAGTTTTATCCAATACTTCCCCCGAAACGGAAGAAACAGCTCCGGTGATCGATTCCTTATTATAGGAGTGATATCCAAAATTAACTTCTCCTCCCATGTTGTGGGGATCGAAAGAGAGTTTAATCTCTTTTTCATCCATCAATTGCTCAACAGATATACGGATATTTTGATATCCGGTAGCTGATACCTGAATAAATTTACTCTTCAATTCGACGGGTAACCTGAATGTTCCATCCTTTGCCGTGCGTAAAGTATATTTACCATCTTCTGTCTTGATTATTGCACCCTGAATCGGTTGGTTAAATTCATTCACGATCCGATTCTGCGCATCATTTGTTTCCTGTGTATATGAAGGCACAGCCATTAGTAAACAAATAATGTATAAGGCTATGAATTTAATATTTTTCTCCATTTTATTCAGCATTATTGAAATTACCATCCTGTATTTTGCCATTTTTGTCCCGTTACAGCTTCAAGCGTTGCTGCTTCTTCTAAAGGTAGTGGAAGCAATAAGTCCCGGTTTTGCCATCCTCCTCTCGAACTACTAGAAACATTCTGACGAGTATAGGAGAATCCACCATCATTTTTTTTGGTTATAACCATTGCGGTAAACCATTTGCATGTTTCGCTTAAATTACCTGTTGGTTTTTGCCAGCGTCTAAGATCGAAATAGCGCTGTTCTTCCCATGCCAGTTCCACACGGCGTTCATTGCGTATGCGCAGAATCAGTTCCTCCTGGGATAGGCTTGCCGGCAGATCGGGCATTCCCGAGCGGGCACGAACTTCATTTGCGGCAGCTCGCGCATCATTTAAATGGCCTGCTTCGGCAGCTGCTTCAGCTAAATCCAATAAAGTTTCACCCAAACGATAATATTTCCAGTTTGAACTATTGATTTGATTATTGCCGCTTGCCCCAGGCGTAACCATTTTGGTAGGGTAATATCCTGTTCTTGAGAAGCTTTTGTCCGTTATGTCGAAATTAGGTGCATGTGCTCCCCCAATAAAAGTTTCAATCTCGACTGTTTTACTATCGAATACAATGGTACTACCGTTATGAAGCACTGTTTCATCAAAACGGGGATCACGGTTGGCATAGGGGTTATTCGGGTCATACAGCGTATTTGATGCATTATAATTGGGTTGTAGGTGCTTCTCGTCCAAATAAGGCTTTTCGAGATTAAGGATCGGCTGTCCGTCGATTGTTTCAAAAGCGTCGACCAACTCTTGGGTAGGACTAGCCCCGCATTTGTAGGTATTGGGCATATTACTGCCTATATAACCGATATGCCATACAAACAAACCGCCTGACCGTATCTGGAAAATAGTCTCCTTGTCGCGTGGTGTGGCGGAATAATCCGCGTTTTGAGAAACCAATTGACGTAATGCAGCGCCCGGGCCGGTGCCATAAACAGCCGGTTGTGTGGTCTTGGTAAATAACTCATATCCGTTTGCCTTCAGTTTTGCGACTGCGTCTTTGGCAGTAGTATAGGCCTCTTCCCAATGGTCTTCGCCTTCATTATGAAGCGGGCTAGCAGCGAATAACATTGCTTTTGTCTTCAGCGCTAAAGCTAACGCTTTGGTTACTCGCATTGCATCATCCTGATGGTCGATCCTCCAAGGTAAATTAGGCTCTGTCAAGGCTGCATCACAATCGGAAGCAATGAATTTTGCCACATCGTAGACTGAAGACCGTGTCATAGTTGAAAAATCAGCATCGAAAGGAACAGTCGCTTCCAATATGGGAACTTTACCAAACCATTTAATCAATTCCATATAGAAAAATGCTCTTAATACGCGCGCTTCTGCTTTGAAACGCCCTCTGTCGGTCTCTCTGTTTACAGCTGACTCATCTATTAGCTCAATAAATTGCGTACATAGGCGAATTTGCTGCCAGGAACGTATCCAGTAATCATTATTACCTCCTCCATGTCCATCATAGGCATCCCGCATATGGTGAGAGCTTGCTGAGTTGGCATCGCTGTAAATGCCTGTAATAGGATCATCTGCTGCTTCGTATGAAGTATACGCATCATCACTTGCTGCTATCGGCAAATTTTCATAAAACCAATAGGTGAATCCTTTCTGGGGAATGTTATTATAGCAACTATTCAAAAGCGCTTCTACCTTGTTTGGGTCAGAAAGAACCTCGTCCATCTGCATGTTACCATCAGGCGCCATGTCAAGAACATCCGCGCAGTTATTGAAAAACAGGGCCAAGGGAAGTATTATCCATAATAATCGTTGAAATTTCATATCCTGCATTATTTTATTAGTTAAAATGTAATATTAAGCCCGAAATTGACCATTTTTGTCAGGGGATACACCAAAGCGTCGGATTGTTCCGGATCTACGGTGTCTATTGGCATTTTCTTGATGGTAAATAAGTTATTTCCATTTAGATAAATTCTTATTCTTGAAATACCTAGGGGAACTATCCATTTATCAGGAAAGGTATACCCCATCTCGATGCTTTTTAAGCGCAAAAAAGAGCGATCCATAATAAATACATCGTTGGGGACCTGACTTACGCCGCTAGACATTCCCAGAGCCGGATAAAGAATCTCTTCCCCATTAGCATATCTCCCGGCAGTCCAGGCCTGCTTGTGCCAGCCACTATAAAACCCAACCAAGGCAAATTCTGTTACCCCCCATCCATTGGTATATCTATGCGTTTGTCCCACACCCGTTAAGAGGAACGAAAAATCGACGTTCTTATAGTTTAGGGAACTCGAAATCCCATAAGTAACACGTGGAATGGTAGGATATCCTATGGGTACCATATCACGGTCATTGATGACTCCATCCTCGTTTACATCTACATACATAAAATCGCCTAAACGGGGAGTTCCCCCCATTTGATACTCCGGCAGGTTATCCAATTCCTCTTGGGTATTGATATAACCATTTCCATTGCTATAATCTATTTTATATCCGAATTGTTGGCCGATGCTATACCCTGTAACTCTGTTTCTGTAGGTGTAATCTTCGCCATATTGAACTTCATCGGCATAAACTACGGTGTTCTTATTATAGGCATAGTTTCCTTTTACAAGGAAAGAAAAATCTTTATTCACAACTTTTTTATAGGTTAACTCAGCCTCAAATCCTTTGTTATTTACTTCACCGATATTTACTTTGGGGATATTTTCCAGTGGCACACCTTGCAGTTGCGGAATCGTATTCCTACTGATCAAGATTTTATCCCGGTGTTCCTGAAAGAGATCCACTGTCAGTGAAAGGCTCTTTAACAATTCTACATCGATACCCAAGTTCGTTTTTTTTGCCATTTCCCATTGAAGAGCCTCATTCCCCATTCTGCCTTGTACCACACTTTGTCCTCTTCCCAAGGTTGGAAAGATACCGCTTCCCATATTGATGAAACTTTGATATAGAAATCTTTCATATCCTAATTTATCATTTCCCGTCAAACCGTACGAAGCCCTCAATTTCAAATTACTAATGGATGAAATCTTTTTCAAAAACTTTTCGTTGCTAGCGATCCAACCAACAGAGAATGCAGGGAAGGAACCAAATCGATTGTTCGGTGCGAATTGTTCCGAACCATTGTATCCGTAGTTAAACTCGGCCAGATATCTATCCTCATAATTATAGGTAACACGGCCTACCAATCCCACTATATTATATGGTAAATCGGCGCCATACTGATCCCAATTATCACGCTGGTAAAGGAACATACCGGTAAGGTTGTGTTTCCCGAAAGATCTGGCATAATTCAATGAAGCTTGATAATTGACATAATAACGGGTTGACATACTTTTCGATAAACGAATTGCAACATCCTGATTAGTCCTGATTGCACTATAACCGTTGGTTTCACCGGTATTTCGAGCTACATTAAAAGCGTAGTAATCTACACCCCGTACTCCTTGTAAAACCGTACTTGCATGGCTATCAAAGGCAATCATTCCTTTTGCAGACAATCCTTTCGTGATAAAACCTAACCCCCAATCTAAGGACAATGAAGAGTTCATATTGTTGGTCGTCTCCTGGCGATATCCCCTTCTGTTGATTTCACCATAAGTATTTCTATCTTGTCCCGATTGAGCTACCATTTCATGCGGCGGTACTCCATAACCCGCTACGGTGGTTGGCCCCGGGTCTGTCGGAGGAGTTCCCCATGTATAGGAGATCATGTTCTGCACCATTCCGGCCACACTTCCGCCAAACAAATCAATCGTTTGGGGGGTATTCATCTTCTCGATATAGGTTGCAATATTCAGTGATGCTTTTAAATTATTGGCAATGCTATAATCAATATTTCCACGAAAGTTATAGCGATTCATTTTATAACTTGGATCATAGCCGAGAAAACTCTCCGGTTCTGTCTTGAAATTGCCTCCCTGTCCAATATAACCTGCGTTGAGAAAATAAGTGAATCGGTCCCCACCGCCATTGAAGTTTGCATTTACACGTGTTTGAGGCGCCCAATCTCTGAAGTAATCATGAAAAACATCCCGATCCGGATAGAATACCGGGTCTTCACCGCTGCGGTATTTATCAATCATGTATTGAGTGAATGGCATCTCATTTTCAGTCGCACCGGGGTGATCATTCGTATAGGCCTGGTTACGTAGTTCTGCAAATTCCCATGAATGCAAACGGTCGGCCTTCACTAAAAACTGCTGTATACTTTGATCAACTGAAATGCTAAGTTCCGATTTACCCGGTTTCCCTCGACGAGTAGTAATCATCACAACACCATTGGCCCCACGCACTCCAAATACAGCAGTAGCTGAAGCGTCTTTTAGAATACTGATCGATTCAACTTCGTTGGGATCTATCTTATCGATATTACTCCGAGGAATCCCATCTATAAGGATGAGAGGAGAAGCGTCATTCAATGTTCCTACTCCACGAAGATAAAGATTGACTTCATCATATCCCGGTTGTCCTGAAGTCTGCATAACCGTTAATCCTGGCAAGCGCCCTGCCAATGCAGCAGATAAATTGGCCGATGAACTCTGTTTCAAATTTTTTGTATCAACACTGGAAATAGCCCCGGTTACCGATACCTTTTTCTGTACACCATACGCCACTACGACGACTTCCTCCAATGCCTCCGCATCTTCTTCCAATATAACATTTACGGAAGTGCGTCCACTGATATTTAAGGTCTGTGTTTTCATTCCTATATATGACACATCCAATACTGCATTAGGAGGCACATTGGATAAAGTAAAAGAACCCTCGGCATCAGTTGCCGTTCCATTACTTGTCCCTTGTATCTTTACAGATACTCCGATCAAAGGTTCTCCTTTTGTATCCGTGACGGTTCCGGTCAGAGTAATGTTTTGGGCAAATATTGCCAAAGAAAATGTCCATATCAGTATGGCCAAAATTCCCTTTTTTTGATTTGAGATTTTTCTTTTCATTTCATTTTTTCATTTGTTTAGATTGATAATTTATATGTCTATATAATAATCATTCATGTTCCTTGTAAATTGCAAAGGAAAGACAAGTTTCACGCTTTCGGTTTTTCATCCTCTTCGTCTTCCTCTTTTCTTGTTTTAAATTCTTTGATTAGCTGCTCCAGTTGAGCATACAGGCCGCTCCATTGCGCTTGGTTGCGCATGGCCGATACCAATGCCAATACATTGTAAAGTGATTCGTGCAATTCTTTGCGCAGTGTAGAGGCAGAACCAATTTGGCGTAATTGCGTGTTTTGTTCGGTCTGCATCCCGGCTTCTGATTCAAAATTATCTTGCGACGTTTTTAAGGCATTTGCTTCATCGGTTAGTCCCAGGCGTGTAATCCGTGCCAAGTTTTCTTCTTGCGATAGTTTTTCTATCAGTTTGCGCATCATAGTGTTTTGGTCGGCATATTTCCGCCCTTCTATATCGCCTACATCTTTCAAAATTTCCAGTAATGCTTGTGCATCTTTGCGCTTCGACGATTCAAACCGAAGAAAGCCCTTCAATAAACGCCGGAATCCGCGATAGGCATTATCGCGTTTCAGGTCGAACGTACCCACATCATCTCCTAGCCCGCTATACACTTTTTTCACCACTACCTGTTGGTAGATGGCATTCTTTTCTTCCAGGTCAGCAAGTAAAGGATGGTCCTTCAGGATGGTTTCGACTAATGCTTTTAATAATAAAAGTACGCGTATGGCGAAATCACCCAACGCTTTTGTCGATAATCTTGTTAATGAAATCTTTAACATGATGTTTAATTTTTAATGTTATAAATATTTTTCGCTTATTATGTAAATAAATGTATTTCTCCGATGTTCGGCAGAAATGATTCGAGAACTGCAGGATAATGTCCGGCGAGGCACGGAAGGTGTCATGCATTTCCCGGCTACTATCTTTCGTTTGCCGTTCATGCTGTAGGTGTTCACGGGGAATGAAAGAAGTCCGGCAAAAAACATCCTAATGTTCCGGATGAATGTTTTACGTGTGGCGAAAATCATTCCGGAGTTCCTGTTTAATCTTCGCCGTATGCGAGAGATTAAACAGGAATTTACAGGTAACCGTCGCCGCATGGGTGCATGCTGCTTATCGGTTTTGTAAGCAGCCGTTTGTGCATAGATGAGAGGTTCAATCATCCCGCATAGAAAAGTTGCAGGATAAACGAGAAGAAAAAGATTATAGTATAATAATGTATTAAAATATGTTAAGGGGGGGGGTAGCAATACTATTGTGTAAGAAAGAACATCCTTCCCGACCAATGATAATATGTCAATCTTTTGTGCCATTCTTTGAATTATATAGAATACGCCACTTTTTATAATAAAATCAGTTAGAAAAGTATTTTGTATTTGATTTCTATTTTAGACCACTCTTAAATTTTTCTGGTCGTCTGATTTTACTTGGCAAAGATAATTGTCCTTATTTTATCAATTACTGTGATATGTGATATAAAGACTAAGATTTTTGATATTTAATGTTAAATTAAACCTTCCTTTTCTATTTTGGTGGAATTGAAGCCTGTTTATTTATCAAAAGAATCTGTTCGGAAGGGAACCATCGGTAGCCCATTCTGTTTATCTTATTGATTGTTACCGGTCCGAAAAGTCCGGACGGCTGCAACGGACTTTGGGAGTTATACTGATTAACCAGCGACCATGTTTCCCGTTCCGCTTCGGGCAGATTCAGGTCGCCTATCATGCGGTTCGTCCAGGTATTGATCACTGTTATCTTCAACTCGTTGGTTCCCGTTTTTACCTGTTCGGTAATATCGAGCCGGTAGGGCGGCGTCCAGACGCCACCTACATACGCGCCGTTGACGAAAACTTTAGCCATCGCCGTCAAATTGCCCAGATCGATCAGTATGCGTTGATCCGGTTGTTTTTGGGGAAGATCGAACTGAATGCGGTAATCCGCGCTCCCCGAATAGTATTTAATCCGTTTGTCGGAAGAAGTGCCCCAGTCGTAGAGCGTTTCGAAAGCCACGGGTTCGGAAGGGCCCCGCTTTGCGGCATCGAATGTGACGTTCCAGGGGCCTTTCAATTCCGTAATCACTTTCGGGTCGGGGTAATTGTCTACGATATTTCCCGACACGGGAGATGCCGCGGAGCGGCGGAATACAATGAAAGCGCTTTCGTTGGCCGCCAGTTTTAACGGGACGGCCGTCGATTGTCCTTTTTGCTCGTAAGCCGGAAGATCCCTTATCGAGCCGGTGGTTGCGTCCCATAATTCGGGTTGTTTGCCGGTGATTCTGAATTCGGAATAACTGATTTTTTCTTCGTCCGTTTGATTCGAGAGAAAATAGATATCTATCCCCGGCATCGTTCTATGCCCGTAATGGATGGAATGATCTTCGGGAAGTTTGCAATCGGGAATGCAGGAGATGATTTCAAAGGCTTCTTCCAGGCTCAGCCCGTTCATAATATATCCTTTGCCGTACTGGCGATACTTCACTTTCTCTCCATCGGCTTCCGCCCACAACTCTTTTGCCAGCTTGTTGACTTGTTCGTCGGCTTGGGGTTGGTTTTGCAGGCTCGGCGATCGGGTGGGAGCGGGGCCAAGAACGACTGCTCCTTCATAAACAAGTTTTTTAATTTTCTCAAGGACTTCCGGGCGCATTGTTTCCAGCTTCGGCAGAACCAATATTTTATATTGCGTTCCATGCGGCAGCGTGAGCAGGCCGTCTTTTACTTTCATATCCCGCAGGATAACTTCCGCGTTCATGTAATCGAATTGATATCCCACCGGCAGGGGCGGATCGGTGACGCCGGTCATTTTAGGGGCGTCTTCGCCGATGAAGTAAGCCACGTCCGCCACGTTCAATCCCTGTTGGAGCATCAAATTTGTCCTTTTCAGATATTGGATGAAGACATCCAATTGCGAAAACCATGTGTTTTTCCGGTTGAACTCGTTTCCGAATTCCGCGTTTACCCCCGGATTTTTATCTTCATAAGGTTGGTGGATATACAGATGCAAGAGGGTGTTGTTGATTCCCTCGGCAAAGAACCGGTCGGTGCGTTGTTTCATCATGGCCGGATAGCGGGAATAGGCAGGACCTCCGGACGTGTTGGATTCGGCCGATATTTTCTTCTTCCCGTAAATATGCCCGGCAGAAGTCGCTGCCCGGTTTTCGATATTGCCTAAATCGCCCGCGCTCCAGAATTCTCCTCCGATTTCGTCGGACTGCCCTCCGTACATTAAGAATTCTCCGGGGAATCCCCAATGCCCGTAGTTCTCCAGCCATGTCTTCAGGCCGTGTTTGTGGCTGATATCTCTTAATCCGCCTACATAATCATACGCAACCTTGTCGGCGACCAGCCTTCTCATATCCCATAGAAAGCGGTCGGAGGCCAGTTGGCTGTCGACTACAAGTCCTTCGTAAACGGGTAAGTAAGGAACGGGATTGTAACCGTATTTGTTCTCGAATGCCGCGAGAAAATCATCCGTAAAATTTTGCCCGCCCGTTTCGTAGCTGTCTTGTACGACGACTTTAAATGTCTTTCGATCCGCTTCGGGGATTTTCCTTAATATCTCTCCTATAAACCGGTCGAAATGTTCCGCGACCCATTTTTTACTCATCTTGTCGACTTCCAGCCCTGTGGCTTCCGGCGAGGCAGGGGCGTTGGTCACTTGGGTCGGGGCCATGCCCGTTCTCAACACCGTCCATTCCCCTTCGGGAACATTCCACGTCAGTACGCCATCGGCAGACATGTTTTGCGTAATATCTTTCACTTCTCCGCTTTTGATGGCAAGATTCGCCTCATCGCCTTCAAGATGGGAAGGCCACAAATAGGCATTCCAATAGGGCAGCGGGGTCTGGTGCATTTTCGCTAACGTTTTCTCGGCGTATCTCTCCACGCGGGGAGAGGAGCTGATTTCCACTTCCGCCAAATGTACCGGGGCGCTACTGTTTTTAAAGGTCAATTTATAGCCTGTCGATGAAATCGAAGGAATGGAAATCACGACGGGAGCAAAGGGTTTGAATCCGACATTCAGGTCTATGTTTGAGCGATCAATCGTAAACTCCGAAATGGTTTTGAACTCGCCGTCCGCGCCTTTTGCTTGTAAAATAGCCTGCGTTGATACCGGACGTTCCGTTACTTGTACGGATAAGCTTCTTGCCGTAAAAGGTTCTTTTGTATCGAAGAAAATACTGAATTCACCGCTTTCGGGGATGTTGATCCCTGTCGTATTGTTCTTGTCGATAATTTTTGCAAGTTCCGTTATGGAAGGAGAAGAGCTGATTGCCGTATTTTGAACCGTTAATGAGTTTTGATTACCGGTCGTGACGGGATAAGCGATGACTTTCACATCCTGGAAAAATCCTTCGGGTTTCAGTAATGGAATAGAGATTTTTTGCGGTCCCTTAACCGTTGTTTTAGAAGACGTCAGGTATCGCATGGACTGTTCCGGTTTAATCCATGGCCCGCCGGATTGGCTCCAACCGGGAGAGTTGAAGATGCCGATCTCGATATTTAATTCGGTCGCCGTTTTCAGCGCTGCATGTAAAACGTCCCACCACTCGTCGCTCCATATTTTCACTTTTCCGAAAGGAAGGTTGTTAATGCCTATATTGCCGATGAACGCGCGATTTATTCCGACTTCTTTCATCGCATGGAGGTCTTTCACGACTCCTTCTTTGGAGAGATGGTCGGAGATCCAATACCAATACACACTTGTCTGAATAGAATCGGGAGGTGTCACGAAGCCGCTTTCCAACGATTCCGGTGATAAGGCAGGCTTCTCTTCGCTGCATTGCGAAGCGCAAAAAGTAAATGCCATCACGATTGTCACTAAATTAAATATTCTCTTTTTCATTATAAATGCCTTCTTTTTAGTTCCCTTTATTCTATTTTTTTTTATTCTCTATTGTGTTGTTGTATATACAAAATTGAACCTTCCTCCCGGAGCGGTATCCCCGTTTACATAAAAATCCATGATATTACCGTTTTCCTGCATGTTGTCATTCCATTTAAATTCGATATCAATATCTTTATCTTCTAAAAGAAGAAAAGCTCTGTCGGTTTTGATTTCGAGATGGTTATCTTTTACTGCGTATGAGCATTCAGCTATTTTTTGCCACTCCCAACGATTGCCGATATTCTTTTCCATAACGGCTTTTTTCTTTCCTGGACTCTGGCGGTTAATGATAAAATCATAACCATACCAACCTGTTGATTTATCTCTGTCGCTATCGATGAGAAGCATCATCCAGTTCCTGTCGGATGAAGGAGACAATTTTTCATCTGCCTCTACATAAAAATAGATACTCCGGTCATCTCGGGCTACCTTCGTTAGAACAATATCATTTCGCCCCGTATTATTTATATAATAGGTGTCGTTCCGGCCGCGATGATTGCGAGGAAATGTATTTCCCTTGTAATGCCGGTAACAAGGCAACACATTCTCCCATTGTTCGGCGGATTTACCTATTTGTATCGTTTTAGGAGCCGATGTTTTTTCAGGAGGAGACATACCTTTGAATTTCCTGACATTATCGATTAATTGTAAATAATATACATCCCCTTTGTCACCCCAACCTTTGTTGGGCTCGATATCCCGGCTATGCTCCCAATCGAACTGATCGACGAATGAAAAAGGATCGCCGGTCCATCCATGCTTAGGAAGCCATTGGCCTGCGGTGAATTCATTCCATCCGGTTACGAAAACTAATTCCGGATCGAGCTCAAAAGCCCGGTCCCATTGTTCCTGAAAATTCCAACCATATAGATAGCCGTCTACGCGGGGATCGAAGCCGTTTTGCTTGGAAAAGCTCCTGCCTTGCGATCCGGGCAGGTTAAAGGCGCTGCAATGTCCTTTGGTTTCCGGGGCGGCATTTTGCGCTACACCTACCGTGACTTGCTCATAAGCGCCGTCGCTGGTTTTTATGTACCCGTGTTGCGGATAATTCTCCAGCCAGCCCCATTGGTCGTTTCTTGCCGGCCCGCTCACATAATCGGGTTGTCCCGGCCTGAAAGTGAAGAATGAGGCGATCTCCTTGTCTTCCGGTGAATCGGAAAGGTTATCGGGATAAGCCATGATACATGGTTTCCCTTTCCAATAAAACCATAAGTTTTCGTATCTTCCGGGGTTGTAGACATCCCGATATAATTGGCGGAGCGAAGTCAACGAATAATGAGAATACCCAAAAGGAAGCATAAAAGCTATTTTCGGCACTTTCACCCCGTCTTTCTGCGCCTGATCCCATGTTTTCAGCAACGCTTCGTACGAATCCTGCCATGTCAACGAACCGTTGGTGCAATCGAAGAAGACGACATCGACTTTTGCGTCGGCCAGCATTTCGGCATGTTTTCTCAATACCCACGGATCGGTCGTTTTATAATATCCCAGTAACGGTTGTTCCCAAAAGAAAAATCCGGGCTTTTGTTTGCCCCATGCCGGATGGTTATAATCTTTCATTGCCGACGGATGTTTCCGTACTATTTCCGTGATATTTTTTACGGTCGTTGTGGTATCGTCGTCGCCTTGATGCCATGTCCAGTAAAACATGGCCACGTATTTTTCCTTTTCTTTTCCGGCATCTTTAAAATCCCTGATTTTACGCCCCAAAGCATCCGTTGCCGTCCACAGATCGCTATTTACTTCCTGGGCATTCAATTGCAGCAACGAAAAGAAAGCCAGGATACAGCTTAGAGTAACTATTTTTTTACGGAATTTCGATTTCATCATTTATTTTACAATCTACATCAATCTTTTATCAATCTATATCGATCTTCAATGTACCACCTTCACTCCCTTAGGTGCCTTGTAGGTCGTTTTTATTTTTCCGTCCGGTTGTTTCACATGTTTTACGTACAATACGCCGTGTGATGTCGGATAGGTGCCTTCTGCGTAATTTAGCGATCCCAGATGAGGTTGTAGCCGAATCACCCGGGCACCGGGTTCAAGCACTTTTATGCCTAATATATGCTTTGTTAGCCAGGTTGTCGGCCCCGACGCCCATCCATGACAGAGACTTCCCCGTAGCCCGATATAACAATGCGCTCCTCCATCGGCATGGATATCGTATTTGCCTTCGGGAACGATTTCGTCGATTCGGGCAGCGTTTATCCGTTCTTCGTATACGAAGTTTTCCCAAAATGTGGTCGCACCTAAGTCGAGCATAGCACCCCAATAGTTCGAGATCAGGTCAATCGCTTCCTGATATTTGCCGTCTTTAGCCAACGCTTCCAACATATAATATCCGTAGAAAGTGGCGAAATCTTTCGCTCCGTCTTTCAGAATAACCTCCGAAGCTGCGTTGGGTGATAAATTTCCGGCTAATGACAAAAGGGCTGCCGCCTGTTTATTACCATGATGACTAGGCTGCTGTTTTTTTGATAAAGCCAACGCATCCGTACATGTTTTTTCTAATCCTTTATCCTTTAGCCATCCGGCGATATCTTTTCCCGCTTCGAGCGTTAAGATGGTCAACGCTTGCAACCCCGAATGGATGACATCCTTATTTCCATCCGTAGGCCAATCGAGAAAACGACCTCCGTCCAGGTTTTCTTTTCCATCGACAATTTTAGAAACTATTTGATCGATCAGGGATGTAAGATAGGGTTGTTGCTCTTTCAGGTATTCCCAATCTCCTTGACGCAGATATAAATCCCGATGAATAATCACCCACCAGAGGGAATAAGAAGAGATGCCGTTCATCCAGCCGGGCAACGGAGTGGTATTCCTGCCGAAATCCAAACTTTTCCTGACAACTTCATTTTCACCGAAAACCGTATTTACGGCCAATACCTCGGGATGCAAGTCGCCCAACCATACCAAGCGGTCTCTTTTTATTCCGTCCCATAAATATTCCTGCATGTTCAAATGAACGGTATAAGCCCCTACCTGCCATATTTTATTGAGCCGTTCATTGTCGCAGGTAAAGGATCCCAAATAGGGGATATCCCTGTAACGGAAAATGGCACGTATCGAACGGATAGGGAACTCTACATCTTCGTCCAGAAGATCGATACGGACAAAACGAAATCCCGAATTACCCACTTCCACCGTTCCCAGCCACGGAACTTCCAAAGTGAAGTCCCTCAGAGAATGGTCATTCGTTGCCGAGTTCATGCCGGGTACGGTATTGTCTATGGCATTGCTCATGGCTTCGGAGACGGATTCTCCAAGGCGCACCCGTATTTTGACGGGCTTCTTCTCGCCTCGTATGGCGGCTGCAATTTGAATACCACCATACAGTTCGGTTCCATAATCCAATAGAATCGAAGCTTGTTTGTCCTTGTCCGATCGCAGGATGCACATTCCTTCACCGCTTGTAGATAATTGTCCGTCGAATCCGGAGAGTAAAACATCCTGATTTTTTACATACTTGTTGTCTTGATCGGATAACCATACGATTTTTTTCGGCGTAACATAACTTTTCGATATCAGGTCGTCCTGTAATTGTTCATCGAAATTATTTCGTAAAATATTATTTTGAGCGAAAAGAATATTTACGCAAAATAAAAAAGAGACGATAGGTAAAAATGTAACTTTCATTTGTCTGTAACTGTATTATTCCTGCATTATGTTCGTTTTGTTCTTTCTTGCATAGGAATGATTATTTCCTGCATCCCGGTAATCCAGAGGAGTAACCCCGACTCTCTTTTTGAATAAGGAAAGGAAATATTCATACGAGCTGTAGTTCAACCGATAAGCAATTTCTTTAATCGATAGGTTGGTTTCCGCCAGCAGTTCCTTTGCTTTTCGTAATTTGATTTCATGAAAATATTTAGCCGGGGGATAGCCTGTATATTCTTTAAAGACCTTCCGAAACCATGAATAACTTGTGCCTAACTTTCTGGCCAATTGATCGAAATCAATTTCTCTTGAGATATTTTCATTCATGATGATCTTAGCCCGTTCAATAAGTTGTCCCGTATCATTTATCTCAAAGTTCTTGTTTTGGGAAAGGGACAAAATCATTCCCAGAATGTGTAACGCGATTCCGGCCAAATATTGTTGTGAAGCGATTTTATCCTCATTCGCTACTTTGATGGCCGTGATAAATAAATTGACCAAGTCCTCGTTAAAACCCACATCCAATATTTGGGTTTTCTTGGAAATGAATTCGTTTTCTGACAATTGATCGGCAAAAGGCCCTTCGAAACCAATGTAATATTCATTCCATCCCGTAGATTGTAACGGATGGTAACTATGCCATTGTCCCGGGAACAAAACAATAACCTGGCCTTTCCGTATCGACGTTTTCTTGGTCGATTCGGACTCGAACACCCCTTTTCCTTTGCTAATATAGATGAATTGATATTCGCAGAGTGTTCGACCTTTCAGAGGATCGAAATAATAGGCCTTCGGATGTTTTATCGAAGGATATAAGGTGTTTTCTGCGATGGGTTGAAATCCCACCGTATTGACCGTTAATCCGAATGTTTTATCTTTTCCATTAACGATCAGATATTTAAAATTTATTCCTAAGTTATTGAATTGCATGGTGCCTGTTTTTATATAAGATGAAACGGATTCTTCATAGCTCCCTGCAAATATACCTATAATTTTTTATATCCGTTTGTCATCAAAATAAATTCGGAATAATTAAAGAAAAGATCAGTACGGCCATACCGACAGTCAGATAAGCGACCGCTTTTTTGCCGGCGCCGTTCCATTCCTTGAGCAGGATACCCCACACATTGCTGAACACGACGTTCAACGACATGAGTATACTCCATGAAAAAGCCATCATGACGCTCTCCGGCTCAAAAAAACTTTGTCCCATCCCCAGTCCGAAGAATTGGGAATACCAAAGCAAGCCGGCCAGCGCACAAAAAAGCAGGTTGTTGACGAATATTTTTTTGGGTGTTTTACTTATTTCACCCGATGTCTTATTCTTGCGATTCATATAGACGCAATATACCAGATTGGTGATAAAACCTCCGATGGTGACTAGTAATGTTACCGGATTCTGGGCAAACAATTCTTTTGCTCCCAATGCTATTGCAGCCTCTTTTACCGGTATGCCCGCGTTTAGCCCCAGACTGAAACATGCGCTCATTACCCCCGAAAGCAGGGCGATAAGCAAACCCTTCTTCAATGCAAAATCTTTAATGGCTTTCTTGCGTTCTTCTTCCGACATGTTTTTAGAACGCAAACTTCCGGCATATCCTACCAATACGATACCTGTCAGGGTGACAATCACACTCAATAACAATATCAAACCTTTAGGCGAGAAAAGATTGTCGCCCGCCAAAACAGCAGGAATAAGCGTACCGAAGGCGGCGCAGGTGCCCAATGCTACGGATTGTCCCAAGGCAATTCCTAAAAAGCGCATGCTCAATCCGAAAGTAAGGCCGCCTATTCCCCATAATACGCCGTAACCGACCGACTTGAACGCCGCTGCAGAATTTGCGCCGTAAATGGTTATCAAATCGGGCAGGGAATTGGCGATAAGTGCGCCTAATACAGGGAAAACCAGCCATGCGAAAATTCCCTGCATCAGCCAGAAGTTTTCCCACGACCAGTTTTTCACTTTGTTAATGGGAACGTATGAGCTCGATTGGCCCATACTTCCCACTGCAATAATCAAAAGTCCTATAAGCGTGTTCATTCCTTATTCTCGTTTCGATGTGACATCGTTTTCATACGATTGAATCGCGGACACATATTCGTCGCCTACCGGAACGTTATTCTTCAGGCAATAATAATTATAGACCGCGTTCCATGGCAAGACTTTCAGTTCTTCCAGATAAGCCATCCGTTCGAAGTTCTTCCCCTCTTTTTCAAAGGCGCGCAATTTGTCGGTCGGCTCCAACAACGCTTGGAGATACGCTTTCTGTGTCGATCGTATTCCCACTGCATAAGCGCCCAAACGGTTGATGGATCCGTCGAAGAAATCCAATCCTACATGAATTTTCTCTTTTTGTCCCGAACGGACGATCTCTTGAAAGAGCGCCGAGAGTTCGTCGGTGAGGATAACCACGTGATCGCTGTCCCAGCGTTCGGGACGGCTTACATGCAACATCAATTCCGGAACGAATAACAGTAGCGAGGAAATTTTATCCGAAATGACTTCCGTAGGATGGAAATGTCCGGCATCGAGCGTCAACATCATATTGTTTTTTACGGTATATCCCGTGTAAAACTCGTGCGAGCCTACCACATAACTTTCGCTGCCGATGCCGAAAAGTTTGCATTCGACGGTATCTTTCAGATAATCGGTGCTGATTTTTTCGGTGAAAACATCATCCAGCGCTTCTTTAAGCAATCTGCGGTGTTCGAACCGCGAAACGGTTTTATCCTTTTCTCCGTCGGGAAACCAGATGTTGTGTACGCAAGGATCGCCTTGTTGGCGCCCTATTTCGGCAGCGATTCTCCGGCAAAGGCGTAGGTGTTCCTTCCAAAATTCGCGGATTTCAGGATCGAAATGCGAGATGGTGTAACCGTCTGCCGATTTGGGATGCGAGAAGAAAGTGGAATTGAAATCGAGCTTAATCCCTATCTTCTTCGCCCAATCGATCCAGCTTTGGAAATGCTTGGGTTCAATTTGATCACGATCTACAAACTTACCGCCGAAGTCGCCGTAAATAGCATGCAGTCCCAACCGGTGCTTGCCTGGCGCCAACGACAGCACTTTTTCGATATCTTTGCGCAACTCTTCTATTGTGCGAGCTTTACCGGGATAGTTTCCCGTCACTTGGATACCTCCCGATAATTGTCCGTCGGGCACTTCGAAGCCGCTTACGTCGTCGGCTTGCCAACAATGGATGCATAACGATAACTTATCCAATTCACGGACGGCATCTTCCACGTCCACTCCCAATGCGGCATACTGTTCTTTAGCGTGCCCGTATGCCTGAGCGATTTTTTCTTTTTTTGACATGATAACTATTATTTAAATGATTATTTTTCTTGAAAATGATGGATGTAATCGGTATAATGCGCCTTCCACTCGTCGTGTCGTTCGGGGATAAAAGTGTGTAGAGGGATGGTATCGCGGATGACCCTTCGGATATCTTTGATGTCGCCTACAATTCCGGCTGCTTTGGCCTGCATCATGATGTTTCCGATGGCGGTGGCTTCCGACGGCCCGGCAATGACCGGCATCCCGATCGCGTTAGCCGTGCAACGGTTCAGAAAGTTATTTTGCGACCCGCCCCCTATGATATGCAGTGTTTTAATGCGAAAGTCTGCCAATTGTTGCAGATCGGCCAATACCTGGCGATAGCGGAAGGCGAGGCTTTCGAAGATACACCGTGCGATTTCGCCGACGGTTGCGGGAACAGGTTGCCCTGTTTCGCGACAGTAGGACTGTATGGCTTCGATCATCGACTTAGGATTCGTAAAACGCGAAGCATCCGGATTGATAAAACTGCGGAAAGCAGGCGCCTTTTCCGTTTCTTTGATGAGTTCTTCATACGAGATCGGTTTTTCCTGTTCCCATTCGTTCCTGCATCGTTCGATGAGCCACATGCCGCAAATGTTTTTGAGTAAACGGATCGATCCGTCCGCTCCGCCTTCGTTGGTAAAGTTAAGCGCGAATGTCTTTTCGGTCACTACGGGTTCTTTTGATTCGATACCGATGAGCGACCATGTTCCCGAACTCAGGTAGGCAAAATTTTTATTTTCGGCAGGCGTTGCGATCACTGCCGAAGCCGTATCGTGTCCGGCTACGGCGATAACGGGGACCGGATCCAGTCCCGTCAGGCGGCAAATCGTTTCAGAAAGAGCGCCTATCGGCGTTCCCGGAAAAACGATCGGGGCGAAGTTTTTTTCCGAGAGCCCCAGTTCCGCTAATAAATCATTGTCGAATGTCCGGTCAAAAGGATTTAGTAGTTGAGAAGTGGATGCGATAGTATATTCGGTGACCATATTTCCGGTCAGCAAATACGACAAGGCGTCGGGGATGAACAGAAACTTATCGGTGACCGGATAAATGGACGTATGGCGTTCTCTTTGTTCGAAAAGTTGAAAAAGGGAATTGAAATTCATGATCTGAATGCCTGTTTTCAGGTAAGTTCTTTTCTTCGATAATATATTCGTGAAAAACTTTTCGGGTGTGTCGAAAGTATGCGTATCGCGATAGCTGTACGGCATGCGTAGCGGCTCGCCGTCTTTTCCGAAAGATACGAAATCCACGCCCCAAGTATCTATTCCGATTGATGTAAGGGGGATACCGCGCGTTTTGACAGCCTTTAACGAGGCGATGATTTCACTATATAAATGAAACAAATCCCAATAAAGGAATCCGTGTATGTCAATAATCGGATTAGGGAAACGGTTAATCTCCTCCATCTCGAAACGGCCATTTTCCAGAGTGCCCAGAATGGCTCTTCCGCTTGTCGCTCCTATATCGATAGCCAAGTAATATGTTCTTTTCTCTTCTCTCATGATGAGGTTAAAAAACGATTAGACAGTATTTTTATGCCGCAAAAATACAGATTACCGGTGAAGGAGGCGGTAGTAAATATGATATTAGAACTGTGTTTTTTGATATAATTTTGAGGGAAGGTAGAGACGCAAAATTTAACGTCTTTGCCTTCCCCGGTAATATCACAAAGATTCCCGATATTTGCAGCAATCGGGAAGAGCATCATACGCTGCCTGATCGGCTTTGTCTTTATCGGTGTCATATCCCGCTGCGGCGATGGCTTTGCTGACGGCATCGACATCGGTTTGCTGCGGATCGAAATTCAAATGCAACTCTTTTTTATCTAAATCCCAATCGGCGGTCGACACGCCGGCAACGCTTTTGGCGGCCGTTTCGATGGTTTTCTTGCACATTTCGCAGAGCCCTTGTACTCCGAGGACGGCATGCTCGTCGTGATGTTCCGTTGCGACGGTTGCTTCCGTTTGAGATTCTTCGGAACCACTCTTCGATTTGTTTGAATTACAGGCCGCAAACAATACCGTTGCGGCGATTAATGCTGATAATACATACTTTTTCATTGTTTTTTCTTTTTAAAATGATTATTGAATAGGATTAACCGGAAATGTACCGGTTAAGAATTAAAGAATTACTTTATACGGAGCGTCAACGCATTTATTGCTACGATGATTGTGCTCACCGACATCAATATTGCTCCGGCTGCGGGACTCAGAATGATTCCCACCGGTGCGAGAACGCCTGCGGCCAACGGGATGGCCACAATGTTATATCCCGCACCCCACCAAAGATTCTGAATCATCTTCTTTGTTGTATTCCGGGCCAACGAAAGAAAATGGATGATGTCGTACGGATTGCTTTTTACCAACACTACGTCGGCCGAATCGATCGCTACATCCGTTCCCGCCCCGATAGCTACGCCGATATCGGCACGGGCAAGCGCCGGAGCATCGTTTACCCCGTCGCCCACCATCATGACGGCTTTCCCGGCTTGTTGATATTCCGAAATCACTTTTTCTTTGTCTTCCGGCAAGAGCGACGCATGAACATCGCGGATGCCGACTTGCCGGGCTACCGCCATCGCCGAAGCCTTGTTATCGCCGGTGAGCATTACAGGGATGATCTTGTCTTTTTTAAGCGCCTCCACCGTTTGTTTGGCTTCCGTTTTAATCTGATCTCCCTGGGCAATCAGTCCGGCCACTTCATTTTTCACTAACAGATAACTGATCGAATTGCCTTTTTCGGCCAACTCGTTAAACAAGTCCTTATCATAAGCCAATGTATTCTTATCCAAGTATGCCGCGGTAACGATTTTCGCTTGCAGCCCGTTTACGATTCCCGATAAGCCTGTTCCGCTTATCAATGTGACATTTTCCGCTTTCGGAATGTCGATCGTATCTTTTTTCGCCTTATTCAGAATGCCGATAGCCAGCGGATGATTGGAATGTACTTCCATGGCGGCCATCGTTTTTAAAATCTCCGTGTCGCTCCATCCGTCCGATAAACTTTTAATAGCCGATACTCGGAAGTCGCCCTCGGTGATTGTTCCTGTTTTATCCATTGTTACTACGGATATTTTTTTTGCTTTTTCGAGTGCATTGCGGTTGCGGATCAATAGCCCGCGGGTTGCTCCCAAAGACGTGGAGCGGGCTATTACGAGAGGTATCGCCAGGCCTAATGCATGGGGACAGGCGATAATAAATACCGTGACCATTCTTTCCAATGCATTGTTTATATCCTTTGTGGCGATATACCACACGATAAAGGAAACCACCCCGACCGCAATCGCTACATAAAAGAGAGCCCTCGCCACTTTGTCCGATATGGATTCCGATTTCGATTTCTCCTGTTGCGCTTGCCCGACCAGTTTCATTACTTGTGCCAGATAACCCGAATCCCCCGTGCCCGTTACTTCCACGGTTATCGTACCTTGTCCGTTAAGAGACCCGCCGATGACGGACGCTCCCGGGGTTTTCGCCACCCCTTTGGCTTCGCCCGTTACCATTGATTCGTTGACGGTCGTCTCACCGGAAATAATCTTTCCGTCCACCGGTATTTTTTCGCCCGGTTTTACCATCACCTGCTGTTTTTGTTGTACCTGCCGGAGCGGCACATCGCGAACGCTTCCGTCCGGCTGTAACAAATGAGCGTTTCCGGGCAGCAGCTCCGCCATTTTTTGCAAAGCGTTTCCGGCATTGCCGATTGCCTTCATCTCCAGCCAATGGCCGAGCAACATGATCACAATCAGTGTAGCCAGTTCCCAGAAAAAATCCATGCGGTGCCCCGCCGTTTGCAGGATATAATTGGCGATGAAAGCATAGACGCTATAGATATAAGAAACGGTAATGCCCATCGATATAAGAGTCATCATACCCGGTTTTTTCGATTTCAGTTCTCCGGCAGCACCCGTTAGAAACGGTTTTCCGCCATAGAAGAAGAGGAAAGAACCCAACGCCAGCACAATCCAGTGAGAGCCTTCGAAGGAAAGGCTGAAAGGAAGCCGTATGCCCATCATGGGCGAGAGCAGGATAATGGGAATCGTTACGGCGAGGGAAATCCAGAATCGGGTTTTTAGATTTCCGCTATGTGCCATATGTCCGTCCGCAGAGCCGTGCGTATGGTGATCGTGATGTTCCCCATGATGGTGATGATTCTGAAAGTCCCCGTGATGGGCGGGGGCATCGTCGCCGGCCATTTCTATCGTGTACTCTCCGGCTTTCGATAAAGCCTCCTGCAATATTTGCGTGGAGACATGTTGCTCCATCGTAATAATCGCTTCGGGAGGGTTTAGGGTGACCTTTGCACGGACACCTTCTACGGTGTTCAATGCTTTTTCCGCTTTCGCCCGGCAATGGTCACACTTCATACCTTTGATACTATAAGTATGCTTCATATTGCTTTATATTTTATTCTTCTTCATTATTGAGTCCGCTTTAAAAAGTATGCGCTAAAAGCGCTATATCTGCCCGTTCAACAACGTAAGCCGTCATTCCTTTCTCCACCGACGTTATTCCCGGTATTTGCAGCAGTCCGGTAAGGCATCATACACCTTTTTATCGGCCTTGTACTTATCCGTATCGTGCCCGGCCTTGGCAACCGCCTGAGCGATCTTGTCGGCATCGGTTTGCCGGGGATCGAAATGCAGATGCAATTGCTTTGTCGACAGATCCCACGAAGCGAGCGATACGCCCTTTACGCTTTTAGCGGCTTTCTCGATGCGGTCTTTGCACATTTCGCAAAGTCCCTGCGCTGTGATCATCGCATGCTCGTCGCCGGCGGCCGCTTGTGCGTGCGAATGCCCTTCGCTTCCCGTCATTGTGTGACCTTCATGCCCCGTGGCAGGGTGTCCGGCTTCGGTATTCATCATGCTGCGTTTGCCTTCGAGTTGCGCGCTCGCATCAATGGTGAAGGCGCCGTTGGTGACAATCTCGTCGCCGTCGTTTAGCCCCGAGAGTACGACGTATGAGTCGCCCAACGAAGGGCCGAGGTCGATTTCGCGGAGCAAAAACGCGGGCGTGTCCGTCCCCGCTTGTTTTATATATACGATGGAACGTTTTCCCGTCCACAGCACGGCCGACTTGGGAATAACGATTTCGTCGTTATATTGTTTAAGCGGTGCCGACACCGTGGCGCCGGCATACATCCCCGGCTTCAGGCGCATGCCGCCGTTGGGGGTTTCCACGCGGACTTTCGACGTGCGTGTCGCCGGATCGAGCATCGGATCGATAAACGTAACCGTTCCCGAAAACGTTTCTCCAGGTATCGCCTGCAAGGTGAAAGCGACTTTGTCGCCGTTTTTAAGGAACGGCAAATCGGTTTCGTACGCATCGAACAGGGCCCATACCCGCGACAGGTCGGCAATCTCGAATAAAACGCTTCCCTGATTGATATAATCTCCCTGATTCACGTTTTTGCTCGTGACGATTCCGTTGACCGTCGACTTTATTTCGACCTGCGGATCGGCCTTACCCGATTGCTCGATAGCCGATATTTGTCCGTCGGTCAGTCTCCATAGGCGCAGCTTTTCCCTCGCCGCTTCGACCAGCAACGGTTGCGACGATTGCAGTTTGCCTGCTTCGATTAACTCCTGTTGCGCGCTCAATAATTCGGGCGAGTACACTGTTGCGATGGTTTGGCCGCGCTTCACGCTTTCGCCGGTGAAGGAAACCTGTAGTTTCTCGATGCGTCCGTTGACGGGCGATGTCTGCGACTGCGACAAGCGCTCATCGACTTGAATGGTACCATACAACCGTACGTCCTTGACGGGATTTTTACGGCTCACGCGGGTTGTTTGAACGTTTGCCAGCGCAACCGCTTCCACCGATAATTGTATGGCGTTGGGATCGATGGATGCATCGTCTCCGCCCGAAGATTTCAGCGGGATCAAATCCATGGCGCAGATAGGGCATTTGCCCGGTTTATCCATTCGTATTTGCGGGTGCATGGAACAGGTCCATACCTGCTTTTCAGTCTCTTCGTGCACGTGTTGAGCGTTCTCTCCTTTCGGCGACGAGCCTTTGAACAGCAGCCATCCGAGGAACAATCCGGCTGCCAGCACCAGTCCGTAACGGACATAGCGATTATTGAATCTGTTTTTTATATTGACGTTCATATTATTTTGTTATTTCGTATTCGTTATCATGAAAAGAGATCATTTTTTGTATCGTCGCGACCATCGTATTATATTCCGCGACGGATTGAGCCTTCTTCAGGCGGTAGTCGAGCAGTTGACGCTGCACTTGTATCACACCGGCCAAATCGCTTTTTCCCGAAACGAACTCCTGTACGAGCAGGCGGTACGTAGTGAGGGCCAATTGCGACTGTTTCTCGTAGAGAGCAATCTTTCGCGAAGCATCATCGAGCAAATGTCGGGTCCGGTACAACTCGGCCTGCATGTTGTTCTGGACGTCGGCGTAGCGCTCGCGGCTTGCCTGCCACCGAAGACGGCTTTCTTTTTGCTGCGCCTTGTATTTGCTGCGATAGATGGGGATGCTGATGGAAATCATAGGCATAATCATATCCATGCCGTTCATCTCCGTTACGGGAATTCCCGCGTGCCCCATATCCATGCGCTTGCCGATGAGCGAATACTGAAGGCCGATGCCCACCATCGGATAACTCATCTTTTTATCCATTTCGGCTTTCGCTTTGTAGGCCAATCCTTCCTGATCGAGCATGGCCAGCATCGGATTTCTTTGATTGATCTGTGTTACGGTTGCCGGAAGATCGAGTGAAAAAGGAATTTGGCGTATCGAGTCGGGCAGATGCACGGGGTTTTCGGCGGAGCGGTTGAGCAACGTGTTGAAAGCCGCCGTTTCGGCGCTGACCTGCGATAAAAGGCTTTCGATCGTATTCTCCACTTCGGCGATCTCCAGTTGGATGCGCAGCACGTCCGACATGCCGGAGGATGCGCCCATTGCCGACATTCCTGCGCCGGCGTTCATCGAAGCCATCGGTTCGTTGCGTGACGATGATGCGGTTGCCGTGGAGCCCATGTTACCCATGTTCCCGCCCATCGAAGCCATGCCGCCGGCGCTTGTCGCCGGGGAAGCGGTTGCCGGAGATGATTGCATGCGGTTGCCGGATGCCGGGACGCTTTGCGAAGGTGAAGCGGAGAACTTCCTCAGGGCCAACGTTTCCAGTTGAGCAAGCAAATCCTTGTTCTCGCGGTTGTTGGCCAACTGCTGCCGCAAGCTACACAAGACAAACCATTGCGTATAGACCTGCAAATAGAGGTTGTCCCTGCTTTCGCGGAACTTTTCGAAAGCCATATTGGCCATGTGTCCCGCTTCGGTTTGCGCTGCCTTACGCGTACCGAACCAAGGGAACATTTGCATGAGCGTGAAGTCGGCGATCTGCCTTCCGTCGATAATATCCATCGGTTTCAGGAAGAAGCCCATATCGAGTTGCGGGTCCGGAATCGCTCCGGCTTGCGGTATCTGCTGCAACGAAGCCTGATAAGCCGTGAAATCGGCTTTCACGCCCGGGTTGTTGCGAGCGGCCGTTTCCAGGTAATGACTCAGCGAGTCGGTTTGCGCAACCGCGCTGCCGATCGTTACCATTAACAGTAGGGTGATCAAATATATTTTTATTTTTCTCATATATGTTCTTTTAAATAGCTGTCAGTAATCAGTAATCAGTAATTAGTAATTAGTAATTAGTAATTAGTAATTAGTAATTCGTAATTAGCAATTAGTAATCAGTAATTTATTCTTTAATTCTTCCATGCTTTTTAATTCCCGATTCGCGCCACCAGCATTGCAGTACGGGCACAACGAAGATGGTCATGGACTGAATCAACATACCGCCGAAAGTGGGTATGGCGATCGGCACCATAATATCGGATCCCCGTCCCGTAGAAGTGAGGATGGGTAACAGGGCGATCAATGTCACGGCGGTGGTCATGGCGGCGGGGCGTACACGCCGCAGGCCAGCATAAACGACCGCTTCCCTAATCTCTTCCTTCGTTTGCGGGTTACGCTCGAGGAAGGTGTCGTGTATGAACGACCCCATCAGCACACCGTCGCTCGTAGAGATACCGAACAAGGCGATAAAGCCCACCCACACCGCAATGCTCAGGTTGACGGGCCGCATTTGGAACAGTTCGCGTATATTTATATCGCCGATCGAGAAATTCAGGAACCACGGTTCGCCGTACAACCATAGCAAAATAAATCCTCCGGCGAAAGCCACGAACACGCCCGAAAAATGAATGAGCGACGCCGTGACGGTTTTGAACTGAAAATATAGAATGACCAAGATGAGGATCAAACATATCGGGATTAATATGAGTAACCGGGACGCCGCACGTTGTTGCTGCTCATAGTTGCCGGCGAACGTATACGACACGCCCTTGGGAAGCTGCAACTCACCCGAACTTATTTTCTCTTTCAGTGTTTTATCGGCTTCTTTCACCACATCAACTTCCGCTTTTCCGGCAATTTTGTCAAAAATCACATATCCTATCAGGAAGGTGTTTTCGCTTTGAATCATTTGCGCCCCGCGGGTGTAGTCGATGTCGGCTACTTCTTTCAGCGGAATCTGGGCTCCGGTAGCGGTGGGTATGATGAGGTTCGACAACTCTTCGGGACTCTCGCGCAGTTCACGCGGATAGCGCAACCGTACGGGAAACCGTTCGCGGCCTTCTACCGTAGTGGTCAACGGCATGCCCCCCACAGCCGCACTGATGACTTCCTGCAAGTCGGCGACGGTAATGCCGTAGCGAGCCATATGTTCGCGATTCAGGTTGATTTCGAGATACGGAGCGCCCACGGCCCGGTCGTAAAACACCGTGGAGGGTAAGATCGACGGCACCTCTTTCAACGCCGTTTCGAGGAGTTTTCCCCCCTCTTCGATCGACTCGAGGTCGGGGCCGGAAACTTTTAGTCCCATGGGGGCGCGCATTCCCGTGGATAACATCACCTGGCGGGCTTCGATGGGTTGCAGTTTGGGCGAAGAGGTAAGTCCCGGCAAGTGCGACACGTTTACGATCTCCTGCCAGATGTCGTCGGTCGATATAATTTCGGGACGCCATTGGCGGAAGTAATCGCCCTTGCTGTCGAGGATGAGGCTGTCGACCGGAATCAACCGGAAACCGTCTTCGGGATGATAGGTCGATCCGCCTTTCAACAAATACTCGCCTTTGCGATTCGTTTTAAAACGCATGCGCCGTCCGTCTTTGTCGAGAATATATTCGGGACGGTAATTGATGACGTTTTCGAACATTTGCGTGGGAGCGGGGTCGAGTGCCGAATTCGCGCGACCCCATTTGCCGACGGTCGTTTCCACTTCGGGAATGTGACTGATGCGTTTGTCGAGCGCTTCCACAAATTGCAGGTTTTGTTCGATACCCGTATGCGGCATACTCGTGGGCATAAGCAGGAACGACCCCTCGTTGAGGCTTGGCATGAACTCCTCGCCGATGCCGGGAAACCGGCCGGCAGATGCTTGCCAGAGTCCCGTCTGCCGGAAATTCTTCCATCCTACGGTTTCGAAACCCTTCGCCACAAATCCGAAGAGCGAGTCGAATCCCAGCCAAATGGTCAAACCGAACACTAAGGTGATAATCGGGATAACCATAAACTTCCACCGGTTGTCCAAGCACCATCGTATCAGCCGTTCGTAATTATTAATCAGCAGCGAGAAAAAACCGAGGATCAAAGCGATGCAGGCGATGACGATAAAGAAGTTGATGAAAAACCCTTTTTGAGGGCCTACCGGCAACCACTCGGAGGTCAAGTACACGGTGGCTGCAAAAATGGCAATGCCTGCATTGATGTACGTGACGGTCTTTTCGTTTTTCCACCGGTGGGCATAAAGGTTGTTGATGCCGAACAACGGCAGCGCCAATGCCACATATACGCCGGTAAAGGCGAATAGCACGATGCCTCCCGCAATGAGTATGATGTTGAGGATTTTCCGTACGTTCTTGGACGATATCCTCACCGAAAAGAAATAATAGGTAAGGGTGGGGACTACCGTCATTCCCAATATCAGCGCCGACACCAGCGTAATGGTTTTGGTATAGGCGAGGGGCCGAAACAACTTACCCTCTTGCGCTTCGAGAAAGAAAACGGGCAGGAAGCTGACGATGGTGGTCAACATGGCCACGATGGTGGGTGTGGATACTTCGCTCACGGCCCGGTAGATGAGTTGTACGAATGCTTTTCCTTTCGTAATGCCCTTGTTCTCGGGTTTCTCCATGTGTTGTATGACGATTTCGACAAAGACGACGCCGATATCCGTCATAACCCCCACGGCGATGGCGATCCCCGACAGGGCGACAATGTTCGCATCGATATGCAGCAGGCGCATGACGATGAACGCCGCCAATACCGCTATGGGCAAGAGGCTTGATATCACCACCGAAGCTCGCAGATTGACAATGATAATGATGATAACGATGATGCAGATAATCATTTCGAGCGTCAGGTCGTCTTCGAGCGTACCGATGGTCTCTCGTATCACTCCCGATCGGTCGTAAAAAGGCACGACGGTCACTTTCGACACCGTGCCGTCTTCGAGTGTGCGTTGCGGAAGACCGGCTTCCATTTCTTCGATCTTCCCTTTGACGTTATTAATCACTTCGAGCGGATTCGAGCCGTGGCGGGCGACCACTACGCCGCCCACGGCTTCCACGCCCTCCTTATCGAGCCCCCCGCGGCGCGTGGCCGGGCCGATGTTGACGAAAGCCACATCTTTTATCTTTACCGGCACGCTGTTGCGCACCGTGACCACCGCTTCTTCGAGATCCGAGACCGTTTTAATGTATCCCAACCCGCGCACGAGATATTCGGCCTTATTGACTTCGATCGTTTCCGCGCCGATATCGAGATTGCTCTTCTGCACGGCATTCATCACATCCATGATGGAAACGCCGAAGGCGCGCATGGCGTCGGGATTGATTTCGACCTGATACTCTTTGACGAATCCGCCGATGGAAGCGACTTCCGACACGCCTTCGGCCGCAGAGATGGAATAACGAACCTGAAAATCCTGCACCGTGCGCAGTTCGTCGGGATCCCATCCGCCCGTCGGCTCGCCCGTTTCGGGGTTGCGCCCTTCGAGCGTGTACCAAAATATCTGTCCGAGCGCGGTGGCGTCGGGGCCGAGGCTCGGTTGAACGCCTTCGGGCAGGGTGCCGGACGGCAGCGAGTTCAGTTTTTCGAGGATACGCGAGCGGCTCCAATAGAATTCGATGTCTTCATCGAAGATAATATAGATGAACGACATGCCGAACATGGAGGTGCTGCGGATCGTCTTCACCCCCGGAATGCCCAACAGCGATGTGGTGAGGGGGTAGGTGACTTGCTCCTGAATGTCTTTGGGCGAACGGCCCATCCATTCGGTGGCGACGATTTGTTGGTTGTCGCCGATGTCGGGGATCGCATCCACGGGCACCGGGTTGCGGGGCAGAAGGCCCCCGTCCCAATTAAATGGCGCGGTAGATAATCCCCATGCAATGATCGCTACTAACAGCAGCAGCGTGATCACTCTGTTTTCAAGAAAATATCGAATGATTTTATTTAGCATATTGAATTTGATTCGTTAGATCCGCCTTACGGCTTCTTGCCGGATGACGGATAATTTTCAATGAGTTTGGGCCTTTACCCATCCAACCCGCACGGAGCGGATAGACGGATACAAACAAGTTGCCCGGAGAAAACGCCAAACGGAGTCCCTTATAAAATCAAATTCGATAGATACAGATCAAATTCCGGATGGAACTATGCTGTCGGTAAAGCCCTTTCGGTGGAAAATTAACGGCTGATGCGGAATTGCCCTCGCTTTCGTCCGCTCCCTGCAAAAGGTCGACGGCTAACCATACAATGGGAGCCGTGGGGACCGATACATGGGCCCGGATTTGTTTTTCGTTGGATTGATACTCGTCGGTGGAAAGACGGAACGAATGCGTGTCGCAGCATCCTTGCATGTTGCCGGACACTTCTTGTTCGCCGGTATTGGAGGGTAAAGCACCCTGTTGCCGGCGGGCATTGTCCCCGTGGTTGCTGTTCGCCTCGCGAGCCGCACAGCAGGGCGCCTTGGTTACGGGCGAGAACAAGTCGACCGAATGCAGTTCTCCTTTACAAAAATGCATGCCGATAACGGGCTGCATAGAAGCAACCAGCATGATGAGTAGAAGGAATACAGCGAATACTTTTTTCATTTCGTCGGCCTATTATCAGCAATCTGTAGGAGGAGTGCCAAAAGCAATCAAAATCGTTCGTCCTTGCGGACTCAATCCGCAATCTCCTCATAATAAACGGATATTTTTCAGGAGGTTCCGCGTCAAGCGCGGAATGACGGTCTTTTGACACATCCTCATGTTTGCACGCAAAGATAGGCGATATTTTTTAATCGGCAAAAGAAACGGCGTAATAAATGGAAGCATAAAATCCGTGTTATCATAAAGAGCGTTTAGAAACTTTTGTTTAACTTCGTGGTTGATTCTGTGATTGGTTGTTTGCCCCCTTGCCTTTCGGGCACTCCCTTTTGATTCCTGTCGGTATCGGAAGAGGGGGAATAAAAGCATCGAATGATAGTATCTAAATTTCTAATTTGTACTTATTAAAATGAAATATAAACTATTGGTTCTTGATGTGGACGGCACATTGGTGAACAGTAAAAACGAGTTATCCGTACAGACGTTGGCGACCCTCCTAAAAATACAACACATGGGGATGCGTATCGTATTGGCTTCGGGACGGCCGCCTTATGGGTTGGGTCGCCTGATCGAGCAATTACAGTTGAAGAAATTGGGCGGATACGCCCTTTCCTATAATGGGGGGCAGATTATAGATGTCGGCAACGAGCAGGTTTTATTCGAGAAAAAGATCGATCCGGCGATGATTCCTTACTTGGAACAAAAAGCGCGCAAGAACGGATTCGACATCTTTACGTATCATAATAATCAACTTATCACGACGAATCCGGAGAATAAGCATATTCAAAACGAAGCAGCCCTGAACGGACTGGAAATCGTTGCGGTGGAAAACTTTTCCGAGGCTGTGAATTTTTCTCCCCACAAATGCGTATTGGTCAGTGATGACGAAACGGCTCTGGTAGCGTTGAAAGATCTTTGGAGAAGACGTTTGGCCGGCGTGCTGGATGTGTACCGCTCTGAATCGTTTTTCCTGGAAGTGGTGCCGGAGTTTGTCGATAAGGGAAACACGTTAGGCGTATTAATAGAAAAGCTTGGAGTCGGTACGGAGAATGTCATGGCGATAGGCGACGGGAGAAGGGATTTTTCGATGCTGCAACTGGCAGGATTCGGAATTGCCATGGGCAATGCTCAGGATTCGATTAAAGCTTGCGCGGATTACACCACGGGAACGAATGACAATGACGGGGTCGCAACCGCGATACAAAAATTTATCATCGCCGAGATCCGTCCGGCCGATATTTCGCTGGACGAGTTGAACGCCCGCAGCCGCGGTACCCTTATGGGAAATTTGGGTATTCGGTATACTTATGCTTCATCGGGCCGCTTCGAGGCGGTGATGCCCGTGGACGAACGCACGCGCCAACCGTTCGGGATACTGCATGGCGGCGCTACGTTGGCTCTGGCCGAAACGGTGGCGGGACTGGGCTCGATGGTCAGTTGCGCACCGGACGAGATTGTGACGGGAATGCAGGTCAGCGGCAATCATATATCGTCGGCGCATGAGGGTGATACGGTACGCGCCGTTGCGACCATCATTCACAAAGGGCGTTCTTCGCACGTATGGAATGTGGATGTGTTCACTTCCACCGATAAGTTGATTTCTTCTATCCGGGTTGTTAATAGCGTGTTGAAGAGGAGATGATGCATCGAGACAACGATCCTGTCCTCGATGCGCTTATTGAAGAGGATATTCCTTTTGCGGTTTTTAAGTTGCCGCACGAGACTGTTCCCCGCTTTGTCATGCAATCGTCGGGAACGCCTTCCGTCTTCCGGAGAATAGAAGACTTGAACGGGCGGCGGGGTTTCGTCATCGCTCCTTTCCGGATAACCGAAGACTCCCCCGTGCTGTTGATACGCCCGGATTGCACCGACCTCACGGAAGTTAGCGACAGGGAGATTCGGAGATGCCCGCGGAAAGAGACGAAAGGCCGGAAGGATACCCATAAGGAAAAAGACGAGTATCGCCGCCTGTTTTACCGGTTTCACAAACCATTGGCCGGCGGCGAGATGGAAAAGCTGGTACTGTCGAGGAGCAAAACGATTGACCGGCAGGAAGCTTTTTCGCCCGCACGTTCTTTCTTTCGCGCCGTGGAAAAATATCCTCATTTATATGTCTACCTTTTTCACACGCCTCAAAGCGGTACTTGGCTGGGCAGTACGCCCGAAATACTTCTGACGGGAACAAAGAGCGAATGGCGGACGATTGCACTGGCGGGAACCCGGTATCCACAGTCGGATACCCTTTCATGGGATATCAAAAATATCCGGGAACAGGATGTCGTCTCCTCGTATCTTTTAAACCGCCTTTCTTCTTTTGATATCACGCCGGAAACGAACGGGCCTTATACGGTAGCGGCGGGTAATCTGATGCATTTGCGGACGGACTTCCGTTTCCGCCTTCCGGATACCTTACAACCCGGGACGTTGTTACAGGTGCTTCATCCGACTCCCGCGGTATCGGGGCTTCCGAAAGAGGAGGCTTTCCGATTTATTGAGGAGAATGAAGGATATGACCGCCTTTACTATTCCGGATTCCTCGGGATGCTCGATGCGGAAAGAGAAACCGGTATCTATGTAAACCTCCGCTGCATGCATATCGCGCACGATTCACTGACGTTGTTTGCCGGCGGCGGCTTGCTCGCGTCTTCTTCCCTGGAGGATGAATGGGAAGAGACGGAATATAAGTTAAAAACGATGTTGGATATACTGGAATAAGGGATGGCTATGTATTCGGAAAAAAGAAATGTCTTACAACTGGTCGCGCTGCTCAAGGCGCATGGCGTAACCCATATCGTTTTGTGTCCCGGCTCGCGCAACGCGCCGCTTATCCACTCTTTTGCGACGGATAAAGCGTTCACTTGCTATCGAATTGTCGATGAACGCAGCGCCGGATTTTTTGCGTTGGGCGTCATACAGGCTGTACATCAGCCGGTGGCTGTATGCTGTACGTCCGGAACGGCTGCCCTGAATCTCGGGCCGGCCGTAGCCGAAGCTTATTATCAACAGTTGCCCTTGTTAGTGATTACGGCGGATCGCCCCGCCGCGTGGATCGGGCAAATGGACGGGCAAACGATTCCGCAAACCAATATGTTCAGGGAGATCACCCGCTATTCGGTCAACTTGCCTCAAATGCAAACGGAGGAAGAAGAATGGTACGGAAACCGGCTAATCAATGAAGCCATACTGGGCTTGGACAATCCGGTTAAAGGCCCTGCGCATATCAATATTCCTTTATCCGAACCGCTATTCGGATTCCATACACCCGCGCTTCCGCCGGTGCGTGTCATCCGGCAGTCGGCGCAGCGATATCTTATTGATTCTGAAGATCGATATGACGAACGATTCGCCGGTTATTCGAAGCGTATGATTATCGTGGGGCAACTGCCGCCGGATAACGGCTTAGCAGGACTGTTGGATGCGCTCCGCGAGAAATGGGGCGTCGTCGTGCTGGCGGAACAGGTATCCAATATTCCCGCGGCGGATACCGGTACGTTCGATGTGGCGCTTTATTCGGCGTCGGAAAAAGAAAAGGAGGAGTTGACACCCGAAGTGGTGGTCACGTTAGGCGGTCATATCGTTTCGAAGCGGCTGAAGCAGTTCATTCGTTCGGCGGATATCCGCGAGCACTGGCATATTTCGCCTTCCGGCGAGGTCACGGACACCTTTCAACGGGTTACCGACATTATCCGAAGCGATCCGGAAACATTCCTGAAGTATCTGGCGGAACGGTCGCCCGTTTCGGAGACAAAAGATTTTCAAGAACGATGGAGAAAAGCCTGCGCCGCTGTTGCGGAGCCGGATGTCGCCTTTTCCGATCTTTACGCCATCGGAGCCTGCCTGCGGAAGTTGCCCGAAAATGCGTCTCTGCAATTAGCCAACAGCAATAGTGTGCGCCTGGCGCAGTTGTTCGCTGTCCCGCCTTCGGCGCAGGTGTTCAGTAACCGCGGGACAAACGGAATAGAAGGGTCGCTCTCTACGGCGGTGGGATATGCCGCCGCATCGGGCCGGCTGACGTTCCTCGTGATCGGAGACCTGAGTTTCTTTTACGACCTCAACGGATTGTGGAACCCATATAAAAACAGGAACCTCCGCATATTGCTGAATAATAACGGCGGAGGGGAGATATTCCATATCCTTCCGGGACTGAATAAGTCGGAAGTGCTGAACGAATACATCTCGGCGACCCATGCAACGGAAGCAAAAGCGTGGGCGGAACAACAGGGATACCGTTATCTCTCCGCCCGCAACGCGGAAGAATTGCACCGCCATCTGCCTGCTTTCACGGAAGCATCCGGCAAGGAGCCGGTCTTGTTGGAAGTGTTTACTTCCATGGAAAAAAACGCAGAACAAATACGAGCTTATTATCATCAACAAAAAAAAATAAATACAATCATGACAACAAGAGAATGGACCCCCATTAAGCCATACGAAGATATTCTCTTCGATTTTTATCACGGCATTGCGCGAATTACCATCAACCGCCCGCGATACCGCAACGCCTTCACTCCCGTCACCACCGCAGAAATGAGCGATGCCTTGCGTATTTGCCGCGAAGAAGCCGATATCAGTGTCGTCGTCCTCACCGGCGCAGGCGACAAGGCCTTTTGCTCGGGCGGCGACCAGAATGTGAAAGCGAAGGGCGGCTACATCGGTAAAGACGGTGTGCCGCGCCTGAACGTCCTGGACGTGCAGAAACAGATCCGCTCGATACCCAAACCGGTTATCGCCATGGTCAACGGCTATGCCATCGGAGGAGGACATGTGCTGCATGTGGTTTGCGACTTATCGATTGCGTCGGAGAATGCGATTTTCGGGCAAACCGGGCCGCGCGTGGGGAGCTTCGATGCCGGCTTCGGCTCGTCATACCTCGCCCGTATCGTAGGGCAGAAGAAAGCTCGTGAGATTTGGTTCCTCTGCCGGCAGTACAATGCGCAGGAAGCTCTCGAGATGGGGCTGGTGAATAAAGTGGTACCTTTCGACAAGTTGGAAGATGAAGTCGTAGAATGGGCAGAGACGATGATGCGGCACAGTCCGTTGGCGCTGCGCATGATCAAGGCCGGGCTGAACGCCGAACTGGACGGCCAGGCCGGTATACAGGAATTGGCGGGGGATGCCACGATGCTGTATTATTTAACCGACGAAGCGCAAGAGGGTAAGAATGCCTTTCTGGAAAAGCGTGAACCCGACTTCAAACAATTCCCCAAACTTCCGTAACGTTACAGATGTTTCACCTAAAAATCATTCCTTATACGCTTGTTTTCAAACGTCCGGCGGGCACATCGAGAGGCGTGTATACCGAACACCGGGTGTGGTATGTCGTTTTCCGGGATACGGAAGCCCCGTCGCATTATGGTGTGGGAGAATGCGCGCCGCTTCCCGACCTGAGTTGTGAGTATGATTCGCATTACGCCGAAACGCTGGCCGCTTTCTGCCGGCGAACGGAAGAACGGCAGGCGATCGATGCGGAAGCGCTTCGTGATTACCCGTCGATTCTTTTCGGGTTGGAGACGGCTATGCAGCACTACCGGCAGAATAGATTGCAATTATGGAATACTCCGTTCAGTCGCGGCGAAGAAGGCATACCCATCAACGGCCTCGTGTGGATGGAAGACTATGACGGCATGTTGAAGCAAATACAATCGCTGTTGGGAAGAGGTTTCCGTTGTATCAAACTGAAAATAGGAGCGATCGACTTCGAGCGGGAGCTCGATCTGTTGCGTTTCATCCGCAGTCGCTATACGGCGCAGGAGATGACGTTGCGCGTGGACGCCAATGGTAATTTCGATGACGGCGATGTGACGGATAAGCTTCATCAGCTTGCCGTATGGGGCGTCCATTCTATCGAACAACCCATTCGAGCCGGACAACACGGCAAGATGGCCGCACTATGCGCGTCGAGCCCCCTGCCGGTGGCATTGGATGAAGAACTGATCGGCATCAACCATCCAGCCGGAAAGAGGAAGCTACTGGAAACCATCCGTCCGCACTATATTGTCTTGAAACCTTCGTTGCACGGCGGAATAACGGGCTGTAGCGAATGGATACGCCTTGCCGAAGAGTTGAACATCGGGTGGTGGATAACTTCCGCACTGGAATCGAACATCGGGCTGAACAGTATTGCTCAATGGTGCGCCACGTTTCAGAACCCTTTGCCGCAGGGATTGGGTACGGGTTCGCTTTATACCAATAATATCCCGATGCCGTTGACCGTCCGGGCAGATCGGTTGTGGTTTTCTCCGCAAAAAGACATTTCTGACGGATTAATTTCTTTTTTAGATGAATAAAATACGTATTGAAGGAAACGTTTATACGCAAGAATATTTCGAGAGTGAGGAAGAAAACGGTTTCGCCGCCCGTTCGTCCTTTCACCGCCAACTATATGTGTTTTTGAAGGAGTGGTTTTCCGCGCCTTCCACGCTTCGTGTCCGCACTTCCGGTTCTACGGGTGCGCCGAAGGAACTGACCGTGCGCAAAGAGCAAATGCGGCAAAGCGCCAAGATGACCTGTGATTTCTTCGGGCTGAAAAAGAACGACAAGGCGTTGCTTTGCCTTCCGTCGGAATATATTGCCGGCAAAATGATGGTGGTGCGCGCTATTTATGCCGGGCTGGACCTCTATCCCGTAGCGCCGGACGGGCATCCGCTCGCACGGACGGACAAGCCGTTCGATTTTGCCGCGCTGGTTCCGCTGCAAGTATATAATTCCCTGCAATCCGCAGCCGAAAAACGACGGTTATCCCGCATCAAAAGCCTTATTATCGGAGGAGGGGCGATAGACGATGCGTTGGAAAAAGCGTTGGAAGATTTTCCGAATGCCGTTTATTCGACCTACGGGATGACCGAAACGCTTTCGCATATCGCCTTGCGCAGAATCAACGGAACGGACGCCGACCGGTATTACACGCCCTTGCCGGGCGTCGGGCTGGCCTTGTCGGAGGAGCAGACGTTAATCATAGACGCTCCTTTAGTCGCGGATGAAATACAGATAACAAACGATATTGCCGAGCTTCGCCCCGACGGCCGTTTCCGTATCATCGGAAGAAAAGACAATGTCATCAATTCGGGAGGTATCAAAATACAACTGGAAGAGGTCGAGCGGGTTTTGCGTCCTTATATAACGGGAACCTTTGCGGTGACGTGCATACCGCATCCGAAGTTGGGGGAGGCCGTGGTGTTGTTGTTGGAACCGTCTGCCGATGCCGTTAGGGTAGGGGAAACGGCGGCGAAAGTCCTTCCTCATTATTGGAAGCCTTTACACGTTTATACCGTCGCGGCTATTCCTCAAACGGGAAACGGTAAGACCGACCGCAAGGCGACGAAACTTTTGGCGGAAAAGATAAGCTTACCGAATGCCGCGACGATTTGAATGGTTTTTTCATCAACTTCTTTTCGAAAAAGCTCTCACCCTTTTCTTGGCTTCCATTTTGAACTCTTCCGAGGAGATGTAGTTTTCGAAAAAGTCGTCATTCTATACATTACATGCACTCTTTTCATTATGAGGTTGCAGCTCAAGCCTACAATGCCGAAAATATTTAGCGGCAATCTTTTTTCGCTCGTTGTAAGCTTATTCAGCTACTTAAAAAATAGTTTATCCTTCCTATTTAGAGCTTAAAAAGATACACCAAATAAACATTGCAAATTTACATCAAACAATTGATTTTTATAAATGTGTTGAAAAGTGTTGAGCATTATTAGATTTCACAGGTCACAATACTGCGGAATTACTTTGTATTGCGAAGTTTTTCTATCTCTATTCTCAGAAACCTGTTCTCCTCTAAAACCTCGAGATATTTATCCTTAAAATCGATCACCCTTCTTTCCTCGACATCGGTAGTCTGTTCGGCACGATCTGAATTTATCATCTCTCCTTTTCCCGTGATTAACCAAGTCAAATTTAATTGAGGATATTCTTTGATAATCTGATTGAGTTTGTCGGATGATATATTTTTTGTGTTATTAATATACCCATTCGACCAGCCAACTTTAGCTTCAAATTTATTTTGTCCAATATTTAAATGTTTTAAAAACAATTTAATCCTTTCTTTAACAGTTATCTCCATAGTCTTTATTATTTAGAATAAATATAAATAATGTATTTTATTGAATATATTCTTTGATTTGTTTGTTTTTAAAGACAATACTCGTTACTTTTGCATATTAAACTATAGATATGCTAAATACAATGTAACAAAATCAAGCATTCTGCAAAGGTATGAACAATCAGGTAAATATCTTCAAACCGGTCACTAAAATTTCAGTACCTGACACGTTGTTGGCAATGGAAGTCGGCGATACGGTAATTATATCCACAAGAACCATCAAAACAGGTTCTATCAGGGCTGCCGCATCTCGTCTCGAACGAGCGAATAAAGCCCTATTTTTGGTAACGGAACAAGGATTGGTAAATGAAACACAAGTAACGAGATTAAAATAACGTGTACCATTCTTTACTTCAAGTGATAAACATAATAATTTTAATTTTTTGATCTATGAGAAAATTCAATGTTTTTATTGTTCTTTTTACTTTATTCTCACTGTTTATCAGTGAAAAAGCAAAAGGATTTGAACAGGCTGGAATCTATTCCGCCAAAATTGAGACGAATCAACAGCAACAAAGAATTTATGGCACGGTAACCGATCAAAACGGTGAGACGTTGCCTTTTGTTACGGTACTTGTCAAAGGAACCAACATCGGTACAACTACCGATGAAAACGGGATTTATGAAATCAATGTGCCGGGTAATGTAACCCTCATTTTCAGTTACATGGGATTTAAGGATTATGAAATCTCCACTGACGGAAAAACGAAACTCGATGTTGTATTGTTAGAGAGTACTGTTCGGTTGGGCGAAGTGGTCGTTACCGGATATAATACGGTTGAGAGAAAACACCTTGCATCTTCAATTGAATCGGTAGACATGGAAAGGGTTGTGAGTCGTCCTATCATTAAATTACAAGAAGCTTTTGCGGGGACCGTACCGGGCGTTACCATGCTGCAGGGAAGCAACCTTCCGGGCGATGTTCCCGGCAGTATCTCCATCAGAGGGATCAGCACGCTTCAAAATGCCGAACCTTTGGTGATTATCGATGGAATGGAGCAGCCTCTCACCGACGTGGATCCAAATCAGGTTAAAAGCATTAATATTTTGAAGGATGCTGCGGCCGCGTCCATGTACGGTTCAAGAGGCGCCAATGGCGTTATCATTATTGAAACGCACCGAGGAACAACCGGACAATTTAAAGTAAATGTAAACTCATGGTTTGCTCTTCAAAATCCGCTGAACCTGCCGAAATTCGTCAATTCTGCCGATTTTATGCGGCTAAGGAATGAGGCATATTCTATTCAGGGACAGCCTTTGCTGTATACCGATGCGGACATTCAATCTGCACAAGAAGGCAAAACCCCCAATACCGACTGGGTTAAGGAAATCATCGAACGTCCGGCCACATCCTATAATACAACCGCAAGCATATCCGGAGGAGGTGGTGTCGGCACTTTTAACCTGATGCTCGGTTATATTGAAGAAAACGGACTTAATAAAATCGAAGGATCCGACAAATTCAGCGCCCGCTTTAATACCAACATCAATATTGCCGACCGGTTTATTCTCTTAGCCGATTTTTATGCACACCGTTTGAAAGTCGACAGACTTAGGAGGAACAACGACGGACACGGATTGTATCAGATTGCCTGGAGGATGAATCCTACTCAAGGGATATATTATGAAAACACGGATATCCCAAACCATTATATGCTGCACAATGACATGAATCCGGTAGCATTTATTAATGAAGGAGGAACTTGGAACTATATGTATGATAAGAGCACGATAAATCTGAGACCGCGATACTATATTACGGATGACTTAAATTTTGAAGGAAATGTATCGTACATGATCGACAAGTCTGCCAGCAAGTGGAGAAGGCTCACTCACAAGTTTTTCGACGGTGATGGTAAGCCCGTGACAACATGGGGCAATGACATTGGAGCCGAACAGAACGTAAGCCAGAGCCAGTTGACCGGAAGAGCATTGTTGAATTTTGAAAAGGAATTGCGAGGAGGAAAAGACAAACTATATGCCGTAGGCGGCTCGGAAGTAATGTCGTACGTTTTTACCGATTACAGAGAAATAACCAAAGCATCTTTCTTCGGAAAGATAAATTATGCTTTTGATAACAGGTATCTTCTGGAGGCAACTGCCAGAACGGACGGCAGCAGCAAGTTCGCTCCCGGTAATCAATGGGGCTTTTTCCCATCCGCTTCGTTGGGATGGAACGTACACAATGAACACTTTATGCGTACGCTCAAACAAACGGGAGCCGTATCCAATCTCAAATTAAGGGCATCGTGGGGAAGAATAGGAAACGAGAATGTCGACCCGTATCTATGGCAGGAAGTGGTAAATACGTGGGGATGGACAATGCGTGTACCGAATCCCGATTTTACATGGGAAAAGCAAAACCAGTGGAATTTGGGGCTCGATTTAGGATTATTAAAAAACCGACTTACGATAACTGCCGACGTTTACAAAAAACATTCATTCGACTTGATATATACCGATTTTCCGGTACCACCCCTCACGGGATCGTATTATCTTACGTCATCTATCAATATCGGAGAGGTTGATAACAAAGGTTGGGAAATATCAGCTAAGTGGGCTGACCGGATAGGTGATTTTTCTTACAGTATTGGCGGCATGGTATTCGACAACAAAAACCAGGTGCTAAAAGCCGGATACAACACCACGGATACGTTGATATTTAAAGGAACGAACGACCGCATCTGGTATCGAGGCATTCCGATAAACAACTATTACGGATTCAAGACGGACGGGTATTTTCAAAACCAGGCAGAAATTGACGCTACTAAAGCGAAATTCCCCAACACTCTTCCCGGCGATATCAGATATGTGGATCAAAACGGCGACGGTATATTGAATGATGATGACAGGGTCTTTTTAGGTGATCCGGCCCCTCATTTCAATTACTCGGTGACGTTCGATCTGCGCTATAAGAACTGGGACCTTAACTTCCTCGGACAAGGAGTCGGAAAGAAGGTCGGAAGACTTGGCGGACAGGAAGGGTATCCGGTATATGTAGATGGTGGAAGCAACAATCTGGGTGCACCCCGCCAATATTATGCCGATAACCGTTGGACACCGGAAACGCCGAACAGCCGCTTTCCACGAGTCTGGACCGGTTCGAGCACGAATACCTATTTGAGCGATGTCTGGCTCAGCGACGCCTCTTTCTTCCGCATCAAATCACTTCAGGTTGGTTACACCATTCCTAAATTGAGTAATACGGTAAGAAACCTTCGTCTCTATTTTAATGCCCAGGATTTCCTGACCATTACCAAGTGGGAGGGGCTGGAGCCGGAGCGCGACGGAGGCGATGGCTCGTATCCACGCATGGCTTCCTATAGTATTGGTTTTCAGGTAACGTTATTCTAATGTATATTGAATATTAAAACAGTAAAAAGATGAAAAAACAGATATTTTTTATTTTGATATTATTCGCAGTGAGTGGTTGCAATGACTTCTTGGATAAGAAAGATCCCACCGCTACATCCTTCGTCGAGTTTTTTAACGACGAAGAAGACTTGCGTAGAGTGGTTTATAGTAGTTATTTGGATGTTTTCACAAACCCCACCACAAGAGGCATTATCTTCTATATGGACGAGGGTAAATCGGATAATGCATACAGTCGTCTTCAAGAGGACAGACACCAGAATATAGCCAATGGAAACTTTAATAGTAATACATCCGATTTTCTTTATTATTATGAACTCTATATGAAACATCTGGGGCGACTAAATACATTTATTGCCGCAGCAGATGTTCCGTATGTCGAAGACGAGAGTGTGAGGGACAAATATAAAGGTATCCTGGAAGGATTGAGGGTATGGCACTATTTCAGACTCACTATGAGGTGGGGTAATGTACCTTTCGTATTGGAGCCGGCCAACTTGGAGACGGCACGCCAACCTGCAAAATCTAAGGAAGAGATACTCAATACATTATTCCCGCTGGCAGAAGAGATTGCGGCAAAATTACCGGCAGATGAGTATACCTCGGATAAGTATATGTTCAACAAATATTCATTTAAGGCTCTTACCATGCGTTATGCGCTGTATAACGGCCGATATGAACTTGCCGCAAGCTTGGCAAAAGAAATTATGGACAGCAAGAAGTATTCTCTGCATCCTATTTATGGCGACCTGTTTAATTATAAAGCGGCAAGTACGAATAAGGAGTTTATTATATGGTTCGACATGGCAAGCCACGGCAACAGTGCAACCCAATCATTCCAACATTTGGGCCCCCATTACAGAACCGGGTCCGGACAATCTTATTGCGTACCTACAAAAGCATTGGTTGATGCCTATTGGACAGCTCAGGGAAGGCCCATTGACAAATGTCCGTTACACACCAAGGAAGAATATGAACTGAATCCCACACTCAACAGAGATCCGCGCTATACGGTATCCATTATGGGACACGGCGATAATTTTTACGGTGAAAAAATTGACATCTACAATGAAAATTCGCCTATGTTTTATCAAAAGTTAAGAGCAAGCAGAACGGGTTACTGGTTCAGAAAATTCGTAGACGAAACAGATGCATTCAAGAGTGGCGGCAGCATGGATTTTCCGCTGTTGCGTTATGCCGAAGTTTTGTTGACTTATGCCGAGGCTAAAATAATGCTCAACCAAGTGGATGATTTAACGAAAAAATGTATTAACGATATCCGTGTGAGGGCGGGACTGGACATGAAATATGCAGATGTCACTCTGCCTGAATATGCTTCGTACACACAACAACAATGGATTGAATTGATCCGGCATGAAAGACGGCTGGAACTCGCTGGTGAAGGACAGCGTTACGACGACATCATTCGTTGGAGGATTGCGGAAGACGTCCTGAACAAGCCGGCGGAAGGGCATACAAGAATCATCGATAATCACAAGGAGACGTTGAAAGTGGAAGATCGGTCGTTCAAACCTCATAATTACTTGTGGCCGTTCCATGAGAACAGTCTGAAAGTTGAACCGGGACTCGTTCAAAATCCGGGATACTAACATACATTGGGTAAAAGAAATAAGATGGTATCTGCCACCTTATTTCTTTTACATTATGTCATGGATACAATAGTAATCTTCAAGCTAAAACAGAAAGTTATTCATCGAGGAAATAACAGAGGAGCGTTTCTTTTAGAGAGTTGTATAATTTGAAATGATTTTATTGACGAAGATATTTCCATAGATGTCCATATCATAGATAATATACCATATTGTCTGTTTATTACGCCTGTAACGATATATATAGGCTCCATAACGTTTATGTTCCGAATACTTGGCGGCAAAATGATAATTTTCCCGGTCAATAGCGTAGCAGTGTGTTATAATGTCATCGATATATTGTTCGACAAAAGCAAAGGACAACTTTGCTTTGTTCCAATGAAGCATGCCGTTGAAAACCAAATCTAAGTCTGCATAGACTTGTTCATGAATGTATACCATTTCTCTCCAAAAAAGCGATAGCTCTCTTCTTCGCTTCCACTCTAAACTCTTCTATCGGAATATAGTTTGCAGGCGGTGCGAAGTCGTTAGCCGTAGAAGCCTTTACGGTCGTATATTCTTCTTGCGGTTCGTGCAGCAGGTTGTCTTCGAAAGCCACTACTTCGGGAAATTGTTTTAGGTAATCGATAATTTCCTTTCCTTCCGGTGTGGTGGCGTCTATTTGTACAATAACTTTCATTCCTTATTTCCCTTTTCGAGAACAAATATATGCTATTTCTTTATATGTAAGAAATAAATAATTGCGAAATTATCGAGCCTGTTACGGGTGAAATTTCTCCGGATGGGTTTCCAGTTCTTGAAATAACTTAAAGATTCTTTTTAAGAGGATTTTATTACCGGCCTTACGATGCCTGACTAAATGTTCTTGACGCGAAGCTCTTCTATCGTATACCGTTTGGTTTTCTCCGATTTTATATTTTCCAAACCTTGCTTTATGACGGCATCTAACTCGCCTTTACTCATCAATGTATCATCTTCTGTTATCGGGACGAACTTAAAACTCCCTATCTTTTTATTCAAAGATTTTTTTTCCGCCGTTTTAAGCATTGTTTTTCACTCCAAAAACTTTTAAAACCCCATTTAAGGGTTAAAAAAGTACTTTCCAAATGTTGGAAGCCCCATTTAAAGGTCGAAATAGTGCTTCCAACATTTGGAAAGTCCCATTTTAAGCTTATTCCGGTACTTCAAAAGTTTTTTAAGCTATAAAATATGCCTGTTTGGGTACTCAAACAATCATTTTAGCCCTATTTTAAGCTTAAAATGGCCCCGGCGCAGTTCGCCGAGGCAAAAAAGAACCTTACATTACCGGTGCCGCCCGAGTAGTACCTCCTCGATATCCTCGAGACGCAGGTTTTTCGTCTTGAGCAGGATGAGGAAATGGTATAACAAGTCGGCCGCTTCGTTTTTAAACAAGTCGAGATTGTCGTCTTTGGCTTCGATGACCAACTCCACGGCCTCTTCGCCCACCTTTTGCGCCACTTTGTTCACGCCGCGGCCGAAAAGGCGGCTTGTGTACGAGCCTTCGGGGTTTTCGGTGATACGTTGCTCGATGACCTTCTCCAATTCGTAGAGGAATCCTTTTGATGACTTGTCGCCGAAACAGGATGTGGCGCCCGTGTGGCATGTCGGTCCCTGCGGATACGCCAGCACGAGTATCGCGTCGTTGTCGCAATCGGTGAGGATGCGGTCGACCGTCAGGTAATTGCCCGATGTTTCGCCTTTTGTCCACAGGCGGTTTTTACTGCGGCTGAAAAAAGTCACTTTGCCTTCTTGTTCGGTTTTTGTGAGCGCTTCTTGGTTCATAAACCCCAGCATGAGCACTTGCAGCGTGTCGGCATGCTGTATAATGGCGGGTACCAGCCCGTCGGTCGATTTTGAAAAATCTACTTTCATCGTACTTCTATGTTTTGTTCTTTTAAAAATTGTTTCAATTGAGGGATGGAGACTTCTCCGAAATGGAAGATGCTGGCGGCCAGTCCCGCGGCGGCTTTCGTCTCGCGGAAGAGGCGGGCGAAATGTCCGGGTGCTCCGGCGCCTCCCGAGGCGATAACCGGAATATTGACGGCCGAGGCCACGGCATCGGTGATGTCGAGCGCGAAACCGCTCTTCACGCCGTCGTTGTTCATCGACGTAAGCAGGATTTCGCCCGCTCCGCGCCGTTCACCCTCCGCGGCCCACTCGACGGCGCGCAACGGGGTGGGGGTATGGCCCCCGTGGGTATAGACGATCCATTCGTCGCCCAAGCGCTTCGTGTCGATAGCCAACGCCACACATTGGCTGCCGAATTGCGCCGCGATTTCCGTAATGAGTTCGGGGCGTTGTACCGCCGACGAGTTGACGCTCACTTTATCGGCGCCGGCGAGGATGATGGCGCGGGCGTCGTCGACCGAGTGAATGCCGCCGCCCACCGTAAACGGGATGTTGATTTCTTTCGCAATGCGCGTGACGAGTTCCGTCAGCGTTTTGCGCTTCTCGATAGTGGCGGTGATGTCCAGAAAGACCAATTCGTCGGCGCCTTCCTGCACGTAACGTTTGGCGAGTTCCACCGGATCGCCGGCATCGCGGATATTGACAAAATTGATGCCTTTAACGGTACGCCCGTTTTGAATGTCGAGGCAGGGAATGATTCTTTTCTTAAGCATGAATATTGATGTGCTAATATGCTAATTTGCTAATTCGCTAATTTTAATTCTTCCTTCGTAGATCGCTTTGCCGATGATGGCGCCTTCGCAGCCGATGCGTTGCAGGGCATGCAGGTCGTCGATGGATGAAATGCCGCCGCTCGCGATAAGACGTACGCCGGTTTTGGCGATGATCTCTTCGTACAATTCCGTGGCGGGGCCTTGCAGCATGCCGTCTTTCGAAATGTCGGTGCAAATGACGTATTGCGCCCCTTTTTGTTCGTAATCGATGATGAAGTCGAGCACGTCGGTGTCGGAATGCTCCTGCCATCCGTGCGTGGCGATGCGTCGATGCATACAATCGGCACCCAGGATGATACGGTCGCTTCCATAGGCGGCAAGCCAGTCGAGAAACCGTTCGGGATGACGGGCGGCGATGCTTCCCGCCGTCACCTGATGCGCCCCGTTGTCGAAGGCGGCGCGTACATCGTCATCGGACTTGATGCCGCCGCCGAAATCGACCTGCAACGACGTCTTCGTGGCGATATCGCGCAGCACCTTGTGGTTGACGATATGGTCGGATTTGGCGCCGTCGAGGTCTACCACATGCACATACCGCAGGCCGTGGTCTTCAAACGCTTTCGCCACGTCGAGCGGGCTGGCGTTGTAAACCTTTTGCGTGCGGTAATCGCCTTTGGTCAGGCGCACGCACTTACCGTCGATAATATCGATAGCCGGAATCAGTCTCATGAGGGGATTGTTAAAAAGTTTTTCAATATTCGTTCGCCCACGCCGGCTGATTTTTCGGGATGAAACTGTACGGCGTAGAAATTATCCTTCTGCATGGCTGCGCTGAAGGGCAGGATGTAGTTGCAAATGGCTATCGTGTCGCGACAAATGCCGGCATAATAGCTGTGGACGAAATATACCGTGTCCGCAGCGCCGAAGCCGTCGAAAAGCGTGCCCCGCGTATTCGTCAGGTTGTCCCATCCGATGTGCGGCACGATATCTTCGGGCGGAAATTTGCGGACTTGTGCGTCGAAAATGCCGAGGCCGTCCGCATCGCCTTCTTCGGAATGGTTGCACAGCAGTTGCTGCCCGAGGCAGATGCCCAATACTGGTTGCTGCAATGAACGGATGACCGTGTCGAGGCCCTTTTCGCGGAGATGGCGCATGGCCGAATGCGCTTCGCCCACGCCCGGCAGGATGACTTTGTCGGCTTGCCGCAGTTGCTCGCGGTTGTCGGTGACGAGGCACGGATAGCCGAGGCGTTCCACGGCATTTCTGACCGAGGCGATGTTGCCGGCGTTGTATTGTATAATTGCTATCATTATAACACTCCTTTCGTACTTGGGATGCCTCCTCCTTCGCCCCTTTTCACCGCCATGCGGATGGCTTTGGCAAAGGCTTTGAAAATCGATTCGATCTTATGGTGTTCGTTATCGCCTTCGGCTTGTATGTTGAGGTTGCAGCGGGCGTTGTCGGTAAACGATTTGAAGAAATGCAGGAACATTTCGGTGGGCATATCGCCTATTTTCTCGCGCCGGAAATCGGCGTTCCATACCAGCCAGGGTCGTCCGCCGAAATCGATGGCCACCTGCGCCAGACAATCGTCCATCGGCAAGAGAAACCCATAGCGTTCAATCCCTTTTTTCGATGCGAGAGCCCGGTTGAACGCTTCACCCAGCGCAATGGCGGTATCTTCGATGGTATGGTGCTCATCGACCTGCAGGTCGCCTTTCACCTGCACCGTGAGGTCGACCGATCCGTGGCGCGCAATCTGTTCGAGCATGTGGTCGAAGAATCCGAGGCCCGTGGAAATACTGCTTTTGCCCGTTCCGTCGAGGTTGACGGAAACGAATATCGAGGTTTCCGACGTATGGCGTTCTACCGATGCTTGTCGCGGTTCCGCTTTCAGGAAACGATAAATCTCGCTCCAGTCGGGGGTGGATAACGCGGCTTCGGGATGACTCTCCTTATTTAGGTAAATCGCCCGGCAACCGATGTTTTCGGCCAGTAGTATATCTGTCGGACGGTCGCCGATGACAAACGACGCGGGCAGGTCGTAGCCTCCCTTCAGGTAGTGTGTTAACAGTCCCGTCCCCGGCTTGCGGGTGGGGAGGTTGTCTTCGGGAAACGAGCGGTCGATAAGGATTTCGCTGAACACGATTCCTTCGTTCTTCAATGCCCGGATGATTTTGTTCTGTACCGGCCAAAAGGTCTCTTCGGGAAACGACGCCGTGCCCAATCCATCCTGATTGCTTACCATCACCAGTTCATATTCCAGTTCGGCCGCGATGCGCGCCAGATTTTGGAACACGCCGGGGACAAACTCCAGCTTTTCGAGGCTGTCCACTTGATAATCTTCCGGCGGCTCTGTCACCAGCGTGCCGTCCCGGTCTATAAATAATACTTTTTTCATATCTTTTTAGTCTTTAGTCTCCAGTCTTTAGTCTTTAGTCTCCGGTCTCCAGTCTCCGGTCTCCAGTCTCCGGTCTTCAGTCTCCGGTCTTCGGTCTTCGGTCTCTTGTCTCCGGTCTTCAGTCTCCGGTCTTCGGTCTTCGGTCTTCGGTCTCTTGTCTCCAGTCTCTGGGCTCCGTCTAACGTTTGCAGTCAGCAATTCTTCCGGCTTCCGACTTCTTATTTCATCCGGTTGCCGTATCAAGGGCGAATCGGAATTCGCTCCTCCCAATACTAATCGGCACATCTCCTCATCCCCTCATTTGCTCATCTGCCCATCTGCCCATTTGCTAATATGCTAATATGCTCATCTGCCCATTTGCTAATATGCTCATCTGCTAATATGCTCATTTGCTCATTTGCTAATATGCTCATTTGCTCATTTGCTAATTAGCACATCATTTCGAGTTCTTTCAGCAACTTGTCGTTTTCTTCGGGCGACCCGACGGTGATGCGGATGCAGCCCGGCACTTGCGAATGGCGGTTGCGGACAATCACCTTCTTCTCCACCAGCCGGTCGTATACGCGATTGGCATCATCGACCTCCACCAACAGGAAATTAGCATCCGAAGGATATATTTTTTTCACGATGCCGATGCGCGGCAGTTCGTGCAACAGCCGTTCTTTCTGTTCGAGAATGACGGATAGCCGTTCCTCGAAGGCCTCCGGATGCGAAAGTGCGGCAAGGGCGGCCTCCTGATTGAGGCGGCTTACATTGTACGGCGGCTTCGTCTTGTCCATCAGCGCAATCAGCCGTTCCTGCGCAAAGGCAATGCCCACGCGCGCGCTTGCCAACGCCCAAGCCTTGCTGAAGGTCTGCATGACGATCAGGTTGGGATGCGTGGCCGTTCGGTTTTTCAGCGAGCGCCCCGGATAAAAGTCAATGTAGGCCTCGTCCGCCACCACGATACCCGGAAAGGCGCGGATGACTTCCTCCACGCCGTTCAGCCCGTTGCCCGTGGGGTTATTGGGCGAGCAGAGGAAGAGCAACTTCACCGACGGATCGGTTTGCGCCGTTTGCAGAATCGCGTCGGCGTTCAATTGAAACGATGCGGTAAGGGGAATGCGCCGGATAGCTACATCGTTGATATTCGCCGCCACTTCATACATTCCGTAAGTGGGCGGACAGATAATCACGCTATCCTTACCCGGCTCGCAAAAGATGCGGTACACCAAGTCGATGATTTCGTCGCTGCCGTTGCCGATGAACAGTTGCCCGGCAGGCACCCCTTTCACTTCGCTTAAAGCTTGTTTCAACGCCTTTTGATGCGGATCGGGATAGCGGTTGTATTCGCCGAAAGGATTTTCGTTGGCATCGAGGAAGATGCCTTCCTCGCCCGTAAATTCGTCCCGGGCGCTCGAGTAGGGATGCAGCGCGAGGATGTTGGGGCGCACCGTTTTAGTCCATTCAAATGTTCGTTTCATTCTTTTTCGGTTTGATCGGTGGATGTTGCGGATAGGTATTTCCCGGCCACGTCGCCCAAGCGCAATGTCATGGCATTCTTGTGGGCGTAAAGCGTTTCGGTCTCCGCCATGATTTCTACGGCGGGGCCGATGGCCGATATTCCTTCTTCGTTGAGTTGTTGAAACGTGATCTTCTTGACGAAACTGTCGAGCGACACGCCGCTGTACACTTTTGCATTTCCGCCTGTGGGAAGCGTGTGGTTGGTGCCGCTTGCATAATCGCCGGCGCTCTCGCAACTGTAATTGCCAAGGAACACCGAGCCGGCGTTAGTTACTTCGCGGCTTCGTAAAACGGGATTTTCCACGGCGAGAATCAGGTGCTCCGGCGCATAACGGTTGCTGAAAGAAATGCACGTCGCGATATCGTTGAAAAAAATAGCCTTGCTGTTCTTCAATGCTTGTTCGGCGATCTCCTTGCGCGGCAGGTTGTCGAGTTGCAACGTCAACTCCTTGTTCACTTCTTTCAGGATCTTTTTGTTATTCGATAAAAAGATCACTTGACTGTCCGGCCCATGCTCGGCTTGCGAAAGCAGGTCGGCCGCCACGAACGAGGGACGGCAGGTTTCGTCGGCGATTACCAGCACTTCGCTCGGTCCCGCGGGCATATCGATGGCCGTTCCGTAATATTGGGCGGCGTGTTTGGCGGCCATTACATATTGATTGCCCGGGCCGAAGATCTTATCGACTTTCGGAATCGTTTCGGTTCCGAATGCCATGGCGGCGATGGCTTGAATGCCTCCCACGGCGAACAGTTGAGTTACTCCGGCGGTTTGTGCGGCATACAGAATGGCGGGATGAATGTTCCCGTCTTTATCGGGAGGCGTGCATAGCACAATCTCTTTGCATCCGGCTATCCGTGCGGGAACAGCGAGCATGAGGACGGTCGAAAAGAGCGGCGCCGATCCGCCCGGCACATAGATGCCGATCCGTTCTATGGGACGCGCCTCGCGCCAGCACATCACGCCCGGTGACGTTTCCGTCTTCGCTTCGGTGAGCTGCTGTGACAAGTGGAACTTCCCGATGTTCGCTTTGGCTAAGCCGATAGCTTGTTTCAACTGTTCGGAAAGACCGCTTGCGGCTGCCTGTATCGTTTCGTTATCGACAAGGAATGTGTCGTTGTCGAACCCGTCGAACTGGCGGGAATATTTTTTCACGGCTCGGTCGCCCTTCTTATGGATGTCGTAAAATATTTTATTGACGGTATCCATCAGTTTCGTTTGATTCGTTTTCGGGCGTCCGGTCAGTTTCGCCCATTTTTGTTCGCCCGGATTCGATATTATTTTCATATATGTCTAATGTCTAATGTCCAATGTCTAAAGTCTAAAGTCTAAAGTCTAATGTCTCCCTGTCTCCCAGTCTCTTTGTCCCTTTTTCCCTTTGTCTCCCTGTCTCCCAGTCTCCCTGTCTCTATCCTCCAACCACCAACCTCCATTTTTGCTCACTGAATCATCTTCTCAATTGGAATCACCAGAATGCCTTCGGCCCCCAGCAATTTCAATTCATCGATAATATCCCAAAAGTCATCATCATTAATCACCGAGTGCACACTGCTCCAGCCCTCATCGGCAAGAGGAATAATACTGGGCGATCGCATGCCCGGCAGCAACGATACGATTTTGGGAACCACCTCGTTGGGGGCATTCAACAACACATACTTCCGTCCCAATCCGTTTTTATACGCTTTGATACGGAACAATAACTTTTCCAACAGTTCTGTTTTTGCAGGGGAAAGATTCTTGTTGGAGATCAGCACCGCCTCACTCTTAATGATGGCTTCGACTTCCTTCAGTCCGTTCATGATAAGGGTGCTTCCCGTGCTGACGATATCGAAGATGCCGTCGGCCAAGCCGATGCCCGTTGCAATCTCCACGCTCCCGCCGATTTCCTCTATGCGTACGTCGATGCCTTTCACGGCAAAGAACTTCGAGAGGATTTTCGGATAGCTTGTCGCAATTCTTTTCCTATTGAAGTAATCCAATCCCGTGTATTCTTCTTCCTTGGGGATGGCCAGCGAAAGACGGCAATTGCCGAAGCCTAATTTTTCGATGGTTTCCACGTCCTTGTCTTTCTCCCACACTTCGTTTTCGCCCAATATGCCGATGTCGGCCACGCCTTGTTCCACATATTGGGGAATATCGTCATCGCGAAGAAACAGAATTTCCATCGGGAAGTTCTTCGCTTCCGTCTTCAGCTTGCGGTTACCGTTCGATATTTTAATTCCGCACTCTTCCATCAGTTCGAGCGACTTTTCACTGAGCCGCCCGCTCTTTTGAATGGCTAATTTAATTTTTTCCGTTGTTTGATTCATATTATTCCGTATCGCTTAGAGTGTATAAATAAAAAACCGCCTGACTTTCATCAGGCGGTTCATAAGACATTATTCGGTATTGCTACATGCATACATCTTTTTTCAGCTCACCTGATTGCAAGTCGGAAAATGATGATGATGATGGAACAAGTTTACGTTCATTTTTTATTTTTTAGATGCTGCAAAGATAATCGTTTTATTTTAAAACACACAAAAAAACGTTCTTTTTTATAGAATTAATTCCCAAAAACCTACATCGAGCCACTTGCCGAACTTGTATCCGGTTTGCGGGAACACGCCGTTCTTCCGGAATCCGAGCTTTTCGTGCAAGTGTACGCTGCCTACATTGGGCAACGTGATGCACCCGATGACGGCATGTATATCGGTACGTTTTAATTCCGAAATCAAATGCTCGTAAAGTTGTATTCCGATGCCTTTGCCCTCCTGTCCGTGGCGGAGGTAAACCGTCGACTCGGCGGTTAAGCGATAGGCGATACGTTCACGGAATTCAGAGGCATACGCATAACCGAGCAGCGCTCCGTTTTCTTCGTAAACGATCCACGGATAACGTTTCGTGACCTCGTCGATACGCCGAAGCATTTCTTCGCTCGAGATCTCTTCTTCTTCAAACGTAACGACCGTCTCCCGAATGTAATAGTTATAAATATCGCGAATTTGCGAGGCATCTTCCGCGCGCACCTTTCGTATCATACCTTCCGATCTCCAATCTCCAATCTCTAACCTCCAGCCTCCAACTTTTAAATCGTCACTTCGTTCACCAGTTCTTTTCCGTCGGCAAAATCCTGAATGTTCTGTAAGGTGGTCTTTGCAATGTTGTGCAGCGCTTCTTTGGTGAAAAAAGCCTGGTGCGATGTCACGATGACGTTATTCAGCGAAAGCAGTCGCGCGAGGATATCATCGTCGATGAGAATATTCGATCGGTCTTGGTAAAAATATTCGCTTTCCTCCTCATAGACATCTAATCCTGCCGATCCGATTTTCTTTTCCTTTAACCCGTCAATCAGATCATGAGTGGCGATCAACTTTCCGCGTCCGGTATTGATGATCATCACTCCTTCTTTCATCTTCGCGATAGAATCTTTATTGATAATATATTCGGTGTCGGGTGTCAGCGGGCAATGCAGGGAAATAATATCCGATTTGCGGAAGAGTTCATCGAGAGACGTATATTGAATGCCTGTTTCCTCGGCAAATTTTGCATCCGGATACAAATCGTATGCCAATACGTTGACATCCATCGAGCGAAGGATGCGGATTAATATCTTGGCAATCTTACCCGTCCCGATAATACCGGCTGTTTTTCCTTGCATATCGAAGCCCATAAGTCCATCCAACGCGAAATTACCTTCCCGCGTACGGTTGTAGGCTTTGTGTATCTTCCGGTTCAGGGTAAGCATCAAAGCCAATGTATATTCGGCTACCGCATGAGGCGAATAGGCCGGAACGCGCACGACTTTTATGCGGTCTTTGGCCGCCGAGAGGTCCACGTTGTTATAGCCCGCACATCGCAAAGCGAGAATTTTTACGCCATTGGCAACTAATTGGTCGATGACTTCCGCATCGGCCACCGCATTGACAAAAATACAGACGGCATCCACATCTTGCGTCAACGCCACATTGTGTTTATTTAAGAATCCTTTATAATAAAGGATCTCGAATCCGAAGGCTTCATTTACTTTATTAAAACTGGCCTCGTCATAGGGTTTCGTATCGAAGAAAGCTATTTTCATACTCATAATGGTTTTATTATTGTTAAATGCCGAACAACAAAATCATTGCTTTCAACTCGTAGAAAACAAAAACGATTTCTATGGCAGAAAGGACAAATGTTTATCGCCCGGAACGAATGTTAATTATTTAATTATATTGTAATGGAAGATGTCACTGACATGTAACATTTAATAAGCTTTTTGGTTCAATAAGCGAGCTATTTTCGTCGGTTTTACCGGCGGTGTCGATTTCCATAACATCGATATCCTTCCCCCCGGTTGACAAAAAAAAGCAATCAAATTAATCTTAATTATCCGGACAGGGTGATTTTTTTATGTACATTTGCATCCGATGAGAAAACTCTTGTACATAATTTGTCTGCTATGCATATATGTGGCGGCATCTTCCGCACAAGCACATATTATATTACCGGATTCGACGCAAATCACGTCCGATCCGGATTCGTTGGATATGCTGCCACCGGCTGTCCCTTCTCCTCAGGTGCCTAAACAGGCGTCGCCTCCTGATTCGATCAATCCCATCACGAGCATTTCGTCGTGGAGAATCGACCCGCGTACGGGCGATCATATTCCGGCCGTGATGGATACGCTGCTGTTTAATTTTCAACACCGTACGCTTCCCGACAGTTATTCGGTAGCAATGGGCTTCTTAGGGCCGTTGGGATCGCCTTCGATCTCTAAACTGTTTCTCGATCGCGAGGAAACGGATAACTTTGTCTTTAACAATGCCTATTCTCCTTATTTGGCGGATCCAACAAAACAAGTTTTTCTGAATACCCGTGTCCCGTACGCGCGGCTCAATTATCAGAGCGGCGGGGGAGATCAAACCAAAGAAGAGCGTTTTTTGGCGGAATTGTCGATGAACTTCGGGAAGAATTTGAATGTCGGGCTGGAAGGAGATATCATCAGCTCTAAAGGTTACTATAACTCGCAGGCGGTAAAGTCCAACAATTGGAAACTATATAGTAGCTATGTAACCGATCGCATCGAGTTGCATGCTTTTTTTAATAGCGGTTCGATTACGAATTTTGAAAACGGCGGTATTACGGACGATAATTTTATTCGCGAACCGGATTCGGTTGACCAGAGTTTTACGTCGCAAACCATTCCGGTGAAGTTTACTAAAACATGGAACAAAATTAAGAACAATCAAATATATGTGTCGGGAAGGTATAATTTGGGATATACGGTGCCGACAACCGATACGTTGCGTAGCAAAGAGTTTGTGCCTGTTGCCAGCGTGGTTTTTACGTCTCATTACAAACAGCAATACCGTCGGTTTTTATCGTATGACACGGCTGCGGTAGCCGTTAACGGGGTACCGATGCAGCGCATCGACACATTCTATAATAATCGTTTTTACAAGGGTGCGGTGGATGATAGCGTGCGCTTTTCTTCTTTTAAAAATACCGTCGCATTGAGTCTGCGCGAAGGATTCAGGGATTGGGTGAAGTTCGGATTAACGGCTTTTCTGGAGTATGATCTCCGTCAGTACTCGATGATCGACAGCACCAGTAGCGGGCGACGTTTTTCTCATCGTGAAAATGCCGTCACTATCGGAGGTGTTCTCAGCAAACAACAAGGAGAGAATTTCCTTTTTAATATTCGCGCCGATATGGGTGTGTTAGGCGCCAATCTCGGCGAGTTCAGGGCGTCGGGTACCATCGAGACCGGTTTCGAGATAGCGGGTAAACGAACTACTCTGACGGCGGAAGCTTATTTGAAGAATTTACGGCCGAAATATTTACAGGAACATTATCATTCGAAGTATTATTGGTGGGATAAAGAATGGGGCGATACCCGCCGGGTATATGCGGGAGGAAAATTGTTCATCCCCTTTACCAATACCACTTTTCACTTAGGTGTTGAAAACATACAAAACTATATTTATTTCGATCGCGACCGGAATATTACTCAGGAAAACGGCAGTGTGCAAATCTTGTCGGCACGTGTGGATCAGAATCTGCATCTCGGGGTTTTTCATTGGGACAATCAGCTCGTATACCAAACGTCCAGTAATGAGGAGGTCATTCCGGTACCCTTGCTTAGTGTCTATTCAAATATGTATTTGAAGACTAAAATTGTGAACGAGCTGACTTTGCAATTCGGTGTGGATGCCCATTATCATACCAGTTATTATGCGCCGGGGTACGAGCCGGCTCTCTTGCAGTTTTATAATCAGCGCGAAAAGCAAGTCGGCAATTATCCCATTGCGACGATATATGCCAATATGCATTTAAAGCAGACTCGCTTTTTTGTGATGTATTACAATGCGGCTTCCACTATCTGGAAACCGAGGGAGTACTTTTCTTTGCCCGGGTATCCGGTCAATCCCTCGATCATTAAATTGGGCGTGTCGGTCAATCTTCATAATTAAATGGATGTAAAATTAAAATCGAAGTTCCCGTTTTCCAGCACTCTGTTTGTAATCGTATCCGTAGCGATGGTGTTAACCCTCGTTTTGTTTTGGTTTCAAAAGAAAACCAAAGCGCGTGATTATCGCGAAATCGTGAAAGAGGGTGTTTTACAGGTTGTGACGGATTATAATACCACCGGTTATTTTGTATCGGGCGATTCTATTTCGGGTTTTCAGTATGAGTTATTACAAGCCATGGCGGCAGAGTGGGGAATAGAAGTCTCGATTGATCTCGAAAACAGTTTGGATGATAATCTGGAAGGCTTGGACCGGCACCGGTATGATATGGTCGCCCGGAATGTTCCCTTAACGACAACTCTTAAACACCAATATGCGTTTACGCATCCCCTTATTCTTAATAAGCAGGTGTTAATCCAGCGTAAGCCGGAGTACAACGACAGTCTTCCATTGGTAAGGCAACATCTCGATTTGGCGAAGAAAACCATTTATGTGCCTAAATCGTCTCCGGCCATTTTACGCTTGGATAATCTTTCGCATGAGATCGGAGATACGATTTATGTGAAGGAAGATGACATGTATGGACAAGAACAATTGGTGATGATGGTAGCTGCCGGACAAATTGATTTTACAGTTTGTGACGAAAAATCGGCCGACGAACTGGCGCGGTCTTTTCCGGAAATCGATGTAGAAACCGATATCGGGTTTACTCATTTGGAATCGTGGATTGTTCGGAAAGATGCGCCCGTTTTGCTCGACAGTTTAAATGCATGGCTTTCCCGCTTTCGGAAGACCGAAGAGTTTGAGCGAATCTATCAGCGGTATTACGAATCATGATTATTCCCCCCCTCATAGTTCATAGCTCATAGTTCATAGCTCATACTTCATACTTCATAGCTCATAGTTCATAGCTCATACTTCATACTTCATAGCTCATTTCACCCACATCAGATCGCTCATAATCCCATCCGAAATGAAGATCCCTTCACGAGTCAGCATTAGCGTGTTTTGATCGATTGAGAGCAAATGCCCGGTCAGATATTTTTCTGCGTTCTCAAGGCAATAACGATATAACTCTTCGCCGAATAGTTTTCGTAGATTCGATAAATCCACCCCCCATTGAGTTCGTAAGCCGGTCAGGATATATTCGTTATAGCGGGTCGTGATGTCGAGTATTTCTATTTCTGACGATAATTGGCTCTTCTTCATCTCTTCGATGTAACGTGACAGGGAATACACATTCCATTTGCGGCTTTTCCCGTCAAAAGAATGGGCGGCCGGCCCCAATCCGACGTATTTTTCGCCTTGCCAATAAGACGTATTATGACGGGAGTAGCGTTGATTCCTGGCAAAATTGGCTATTTCGTAATGCTCGAAACCGGCAGAGGTAAGCATGTCGATCAGCATCGAAAACATATCGGTACTCAACTCGTCGGAAACAGGACGTATTTTGCCCTTTTTAAGCAAAACCGTAAGCGGAGTCTTGTCTTCATAAATAAGATGATAGGCTGAAATATGTTGAATATTCAGAGACAGGGCTTGTAAAAGGTTTTGTTGCCAAATGTCGAGTGTTTGCCCGGGTAAACCATACATCAAGTCAATGCTGATGTTATCGAACGCGCCGATATCCTGACACTTTTTTACGGTTTCGATGGCTTGTTGAGCCGTATGACGCCGGCTTAAGAAGGCCAGTTCCGTGTCATGGAAACTTTGAATGCCGATGCTGATGCGATTGAAAGGCAAAAGCCGGAGATCTTCTATGTATTTCAAAGAAAGATCATCCGGATTCGCTTCGAGCGTTATCTCTGCCTTTTCAGTGATTGGAAAGGTCTTGAAGAGGGCCTCAATAATCTGTTCCAACTGTTCTCGACTCAATCGAGAAGGCGTACCTCCTCCGAAGTAGATCGTTTTGACCGGCTCATCGACTTCGTCTTTTCGTAAAAGGATTTCTTGGCAAAGGGCGGCGACAAAAGCATCCTTCGCCCTTTCGTCCGTACCCGTAAAGAAGTCGCAGTAAAGGCAACGGGTTTTGCAGAAAGGAATGTGTAAATAAATGCCGGCCAATATGCTTATTCTTTTTCCGTCAGTTGTTTGTATGCCTTTAAATAACGATGCAGGCGTTCGACGTCCTGCGCCGTCAGTTCGTTCAGGCGGCGAATATCCATATTATCGGACAAGTCATTGAGTTTTACCCGTACGGCAACCGGATTTTTCTCAACCCGAAGAATGTATTCCTCATACGATTCATTATCCCGTCGCGTCATCGCATCCACTGCATCGACAATATCCGGTGAAAAACCCTCCGCCGACAAGTCCTTCAGTGTCCACTCCGTATCTTCTACCACATCGTGCAAAATGCCTACAATCTTTTCCTGAAGAGTGCGCCCGGCATTCATCACTCTGAAAGGATGGTCTATATACGGACGGCCATTGTGGGAATCCAACTGATTTTCATGCGCCTTAATAGCGATACGGATAGCTTTACTCAGTTGTTGTTGCAAGTTGATCATCTTGCTTCGTTGATTAATTGTCTAACGAGAACAGGCTCGTCCGTAGTGATATAATCCAACTTCAGGTTGATCATCTGACGAATGTCTTCCGCTTTATTAACCGTCCATGCATTTACTTTCATTCCATAGTCATGAGAGGATGCTACCCATTGTGGGTTTTTAGACAAGACATTGTAATGGTAATCGATGCCGGCGGCGCCTATTTCGTGAAGAGCGTCCGGAGTTAAGTCACCATTGAGATAATACACTTTGGCTTGAGGATCGACCCGTCGCACTTGATTCACGAAGTTGATGCCGAAAGCAATGTATTCCACTCTGTCTTGCAGTCCTTTTTCGCGAACCATGGCGATAGCCTTTTCGGTCAGTTCATCTTCCTGCGCTTTCGTACGATGGGATTTGAATTCGATAATCAGCTTGACGTTTTTGCATTTTTCGAAAGCCTCCAGATATTCTTCCAGCGTGGGCAACGGTTCTCCGTTGGCCAGTTTGACTGATCGGAGCGTAGCTGCCGGCGTGTCCTGTACGATGATCTTTTTTCCGTTTAACTCCACGTCCGCATCATGGTTTACTACGGGGATGCCGTCGGACGAGAGCCAGATATCCATTTCCGATCCGTAAATATCCAGCGAGTCGGCCTTCATTAATGCCGTAATGGAGTTCTGGGCCGAACCGTCGGTTTTCCAATATCCGCGATGAGCTATAATCTGTGTCTGAGAGGTTGCCTGAAAAGCAATAAAAAGCAATAAGAGGCAAGTAAAGGATGTTTTTTTATTCATTTTTACTTCGTATTTTTTTTATTACGGCAAATATACACCATAAAACCGGCAAATGTGTTACATTTTTGTGAAATTTATCAATAATCGATGGCTGTTACCGATTGTGATCTAAAAAAAATATTGTACTATTTTTTGTTTAGTTTGATCAAACTTCCTATCTTTACATCAAAATCGTAATACAATATAATTATTATATCAGAAATGGGTAATAATAATGTAAAAACTTCCATCTTTCGCTCTTTTTTAGGAGTTTTGTTAACTCTTGTTAATAACGGGGGGGGGGTATTTTACATTAATTAATAATAGTTTCCGTTCCCTTCCTATCCTTTGTTTTTTTATACCTGCGATAAGCCGCCGTATAACCGCTCGGCTTTGTTGTATATCTTCACATATATCTATATTCGTAAATCCCCATGATGTGCTATTTCCGGTTTCGCTTCCGCGACTCTCGGTAGGAAGCCGTCTTTAAAGAGACGGCGAGCAGCGTTGTGATACTTCCCTTAAGGGCTGTATTTATGACGAAATATGAAAAACAGTTCTACTCTGTTTATATATCTATTTTTATTTATTCAAAGTATTAATTTAAACAATCATGAAAGTATGAAAAGAAAATTTTTTAACTTGATGAAAGGTTTATTATTCGCAGTTGTGTGGATAATTTCCTTGGGAATGGTTGCGCAAACATCCATTCAGGGAACGGTTACCGACGCCGGAGGTACTCCGATGATCGGGGTAAACGTAATCGAAAAAGGGACGACAAACGGTATTATGACCGATGTCGACGGCAAATTTGCTTTAAGAGTGGCTTCTCCTGCTTCTACGGTAGTATTTTCGTATGTTGGTTTTATGACTCAGGAAATCGTTGTCGGAGATAAAAGACAATTTTCCATCGTGATGGACGAAGATACGGAAAGTCTTCAGGAAATTGTAGTGGTCGGATACGGTACGCAGGCAAAGAAAGACATTACCGGTTCGGTGGCGGTGGTCGATACTAAAGAATTGCTGGCTTCCACCGGTTCTTCGGCCACACAGCAGTTGCAGGGAAAAACCCCCGGAGTATATATCGGGCAAACCGGATCACCCGGCTCGGCAACCATGGTGCGTATCCGCGGTATCAATACGGTGAATGATAACGGGCCTCTGTATGTGATTGACGGCGTATCTACCCGTAACCAAAACCTGAGCAGCCTCAATCCCAACGACATTGAAAGCATGCAGGTGTTAAAAGATGCTTCTTCGGCTGCTATTTATGGTGCACAGGCTGCAAACGGTGTCATCCTTATCACCACAAAGAGAGGTACGGCTTCGGGGCAGCCCAAGATCAATTACGACGCCTATTACGGTGTTCAAAAGACCACGAGCAGATACGATATGCTCAATTCGGCAGACCGTTTGGCTCTCGAGTGGGAATCGCTAACCAACGCATTGGTGCTTCGCGATGCGAAATTCGATACAGATGGGAAAGAAGTATTTCCCTATCATCCCCAATTTGGAAATCAAAAAGATCCGATAATACCTAATTATCTGACGATCAAAGGTGCCGGAGGAAATCAAAACCTCGACATAAAGGATTATTCTTATCCTGATAATCAGATGGTCCCGTATTCAGATACCGATTGGTGGGACGAAATAGACCGCACGGCACCGATACAAAACCATCAACTAACCCTTTCGGGTGGCGGTGCAAAAGGAAAATATCTGATGGGGCTGAACTATTTCGACCAGAAAGGTACTGTCGTATATACTTACTATACTCGTTACCAAACCCGCTTGAATACCTCGTTCGATGTGCGTCCTTGGTTGCGCGTAGGTGAGAACTTGCAGTACACTTACACAAAGGACTTGGGTTTGAACGTGACGGCTACCGAGTCAACACCTTATTCGTGGACGTACCGAGCCTCGCCATGGGTGCCGGTGAAAGACCCGATGGGCAACTGGGCCGGATCAAAATTCAGCGGCACGGGTAACTGGCAGAACGTGGTAGCCCAACAGGAACGCAATAAGGACAATTACTGGAGCAATTCCCGTATTTTCGGCAATGTATGGGGCGAAGCGGATATTCTTAAAGAACTGATGTTCCGCACCAGTTTCGGGTTGGATTATACCAATGCTTATAGTTACTATATAAGTAAAAAGAACCTCGAGTTTGCAGAAAGCCCCGGCACAAACCATTTTCAGGAAGCTGCGTCGTTTAACTTCCGGTGGGTTTGGACCAATACGCTTACCTATAATAAGGTGTTTGGCGACGTCCATTCGTTGAATGTGGTTGCAGGTACCGAAGCCATCCGCGACGGACTGGGAAGAGGCATGGAAGCGCGGCGATATCATTATTTGTATGAAGACAATACCAACACTTGGATATTGCCTATGGGAGCCAACGATACTCAACGTACCAACAATTCATGGTATAACGGCGAGTTTGCCTTGTTCGGCGTTTTCACACGCGTTGATTATTCTTTTGCCGATAAATATTTGATCACCGGAATTGTCCGCCGCGACGGCGTATCGCGTTTTGCGAAAAAGAACCGTTACGGTACTTTCCCATCCATGTCGGTAGGTTGGCGAATATCGGAAGAAGGATTTATGCAGAACACCAAACATTGGTTGGATGACCTGAAGCTGCGCGTGGGATACGGGCTTACCGGAAACGCGGAAATACCCCGGGCCACGAACTTTGCCATGCTTTTCAGTACCGAGGCCGACAGAACCAATTATGACTTGAGCGGTTCCAACACAGGTTCAGACCTGGGATATAAGCTGGCTACCTACGGAAACGAAGACACGCGGTGGGAAGCTCTTAAAATGACAAACATAGGTGTGGACGCCACTTTCGGCAAAGGGCGTTTTTCCACCACGCTGGAATTCTATAACAAACTCACAACCGACATGCTTATTGAGGCGGCATATTCGGCCCTGGCCAATGAAGAAATAGGCCGGCCATACATCAATTACGGAGATATGCGCAACAGCGGCGTCGATTTCAGTTTCAATTACCGCGATAAGGCAGGCGATTGGGCATGGGATGTGGGACTGAATCTTTCTGCGTATAAAAATAAAGTGCTCAAGCTTTCCGATGCCGACGATTTCGCTTTATGGGGTCGCGGCGACCGGTTCGATATTGGTGAAACCCGCACCATTAAGGGAGGCGCTATCTCTGAGTTCTTCGGATTGAATATATTGGGCTTCTATGAAAACGAAAAAGATGTACTGGAATCGCCGATACCGTATGGCGCCGCAGAAGCTCCTATCGCTACAACCGCCAAACAATGGGTCGGAAAATACAAATTTGAGGATGTAAGCGGTCCGGAAGGAAAGCCCGACGGCAAGATAACGATGGACGACCGGAAAGTCATCGGCAGCCCCCATCCCGACCTCATGGCAGGGTTAACCGGCACATTGACCTACAAAAACTGGGATCTTACCATGTTCTGGTATTCCACCATCGGAAACGAGCTGTTGAACAATACGAAGTATTTCACCGATTTTCAGTTGTTCAGTGGTAACCGTTCCACACGGATGCGCGACTTGTCGTGGAAACTGAACGGCGACAACTCCAAAGCCGAACTGCCTATCTTGGATTCGAAAGACGGACAGAGCGGCGTTGTCCTAAACTCTTATTATATTGAAGACGGTTCATTCTTGAAACTGAAAAACCTGGTCATCGGGTACACGCTGCCTAAAAAGTTAGTGCAAAAAGCCACTATCTCCAATCTCCGGGTTTATATACAGGCTGAAAACTTGCTGACACTGACTAAATACACCGGTCTGGATCCGGAGATCACCAACAGGGACACCGGAGCCGGAAACCGTTCAGACCTGAGCCGGGGTATTGACGGCGGTGGATGGCCCACCACTATGAGGCTGCTCTTTGGGGTGAATTTTGAATTTTAAACCGATTAAAAATAAAACAATATGACACGTAAAAACATATTATTCTTATTGATGGCTTTATCGGCCATGCTGCTTTATTCCTGCGGGGAAGACTTCCTTTATAAAGCTCCCCAGGGCAGTATCGACCAAGCTGCATTGATGAACGAACAAGGTATCGATCTTTTGACGGTAAATGCCTATGCCAACCTCACCGAGAACGGGTGGGGCGCTTCGCCGTTTAACTGGACATTCGGCGGTATGTACGGAGGCGACGCGAATAAAGGTTCCGACGCCAACGACCAGTCCATTCTCAACGAAATGGAACAATACAACGTATCAACCACCAACGGCTATATTAACGACAAATGGGCGTGGATTTACAGAGGCGCCAAAAGGATAAATATTGCGCTGCAAACAATGGCTCAGGTAGAAGGCTTGCCGGAAGCGTTCCAGAAAACACGTAACGGCGAATTGCATTTCCTGCGTGCCATGGCTTATTTTGAAGGCCTCAAAGTGTTCGGTCCTTATATTCCGTGGATAGACGAAACCATTACCGATAATGACCCCAAAGTGCATAACGACATAGATATTTATCCGAAAGTGCTGGAAGATATCGATATTGCCATACGCGACTTGCCCGAGAAGCAAAGCCAGCCCGGCCGCGCCAATGTGTGGGCAGCCAAAGCTCTGAAAGCAAAGATACTGATGCACAAGGGCGACTTGGCAGCAGCCAAACCCATTCTAAAGGACGTGATAGACAACGGGCAAACATCCAACGGGCAAAAATACGGACTTGAAGATGATCTGACGGCCAACTTCGACAGTTATCGCGAAAATGGAAAAGAATCGATTTTTGCCGTACAGTTTTCCCTTGAAGACGATAATGCCAATTCCGGCATGTCGTTATGCTATCCTTACGGCGGAGTAGGTGCGCCCGGCGGATGCTGCGGGTTTTACCAGCCCTCCAACGAACTCGCCAATTCTTTTAAAGTGGACGCCAACGGGTTGCCGTTACTGGATAATTCCTACAGGAACGCACCTTTTGTGGACACCAGATATGTCCCCGGTAAAGATGAAAAGGATTATCCGCATTCCATAAACAATAACGATGTGGCTGTTGACCCGCGCATCGATTTTGCGATCGGGCGCTACGGCATTCCGTATAAAGACTGGGGAGTACCCAGAACGAACTGGGTGCGCGATATTAATAACGGAGGGTTTTACCTGCCTAAAAAACATGTATATACCAAGAAAGAGCTGGATGCAGGCTTGGGCAGCTATGGAATTCATGACGGATGGGCGCCCGGCTCAGCCATCAACCTGCAATACCTGAGTTTGCGCGATATTATCCTGCAATATGCCGAATGCCTGGCAAACGATAACGACCTGTCGGGTGCGATGGAGCTGGTCAATCAAATCCGCACTCGCGCCGCGCTTCCTGTAAACACGATCAAGTCGGACGGAAAACCGGCCGCTAACTATAAGATTGCCAACTATCCGACCACGCATGCCGCTTTTACCAATAAAGAAGAGTGCATAAAAGCTGTCAGGATGGAACGGAAACTGGAATTGGCGATGGAAGGGCACCGCTGGTTTGATTTGGTCCGCTGGGGAGGAGAGTATATGGCAAAAACGCTTTCCGATTATGTGGATTTTGAAAAAGGACATATCTCAAAATTCGCCACATTTAATAAACTATCGGCAAACAAAACGATGTTTCCATTGCCGCAAACGCAGATACAGACGATGGGGAATGACGAGAACGGCAACCCCTATTTGGTACAACCCGATGCCTGGAGATAACTTTAAAAAGGGAGACTTCGTGTCTCCCCTTTTTTATACAACAGCAATGCTATCTAAAATAAATATATTTTTCACGTTGTTCTTCATCGTCAGTTGTGTCGGATGCACACACTCGCCGGAGACAAGCGAATTCACGTATGTGTATAGCATGGAAAGCGTGAATAATTTTAAAGTGGAAATGCAACTGAATCCCGATTCTACGTATAAAATCGGGCGGTATGATTATTTTTTCGACAAATATGAGGGGAAATCAAAGCCTGCTTACAAAGAGGGAACATTGAAGGCGGATGAGTTTGATGCCTTCCGCAGTCTTATTCAAAAGAGTGAGCTGGCACGGATGAAAGATGCCTATGGGTTTGAGGAAGGACGTAATTCCGATAATGCGGTTATTTATATGATACAACTGACGCAAGGAGGAAAGACTAAATTTATTACTGTTAAAGCAGGAAGTACGGAGTTTCCGGAGGCATTCAATCGTTTGGTGAAATTTTCAGGAAATTTTATGAATGAAAAGCTGATGGAGTAGCTCCGCCCTTCTTTGTCCGTAATAATTATGAAATATTTAAGGAATAAGAAAAGCCGTTTTCCGAAAAATAGCTATATTTGCAGCCATAAATTACAATAACTCATCAACAAATTTAAAAAGCAAATCATGGATAAACCTTATGTAATAGGTATAGATGTCGGTGGAACCAATACCGTCATCGGCATCGTAGATAAAAGAGGACAAATTCTGCGCAGCGGAAGTATTAAAACGGCAGTCCATGCCGAAGTAAATGATTATTTGGACGATCTTTCCAAATTGATCAATGAGATTGTCGCCGAAACAACGACCAAAGACCAGATAAAAGGAATAGGTGTGGGAGCGCCGAATGGAAATTATTTTTCAGGCAGTATCGAGTTCGCGCCTAATCTTCGTTGGAAAGGTATTATCCCTTTTGCACGGTTATTGGAAGAAAAAGTGGGTATCCCGGTTGCTTTGACCAATGACGCCAATGCGGCAGCCATTGGTGAAATGACTTACGGTGCGGCCCGCGGAATGAAGGATTTTATCGTCATCACCCTTGGAACCGGTGTGGGGAGCGGTATTGTTGTGAACGGACAACTGGTCTACGGACACGACGGTTTTGCCGGCGAGCTCGGTCACGTCATTATGCGCCGTAACAACGGGCGCTTATGTGGTTGCGGACGAACCGGATGTTTGGAGACGTATGCTTCGGCTACGGGTGTGGCTCGTACCGCACGCGAATATCTGGAACTGCGTCCCGATATGCCTTCCCAATTAAGAAGCATTCCTGCTGAAACGATTACTTCGAAAGATGTGTTCGATGCGGCGATGACCGGCGATGAGATGGCGAAAGAAATCTTCCGTTTTACCGGCAAGATTTTAGGTGAAGCGTTTGCCGATTTCGTGGCTTTCTCCAGCCCCGAAGCGATTATTCTTTTCGGAGGATTGGCTAAGGCCGGCGACTTGATTATGAAGCCTGTCCAGGAGACAATGGAGAGTAATTTACTGGCTATCTTTAAAAATAAAGTAAAACTTCTTTTCTCCGAACTAAAGGAAAGCGATGCCGCCGTACTCGGTGCGAGCGCTTTGGGATGGGAAGTGAAATAGTTTCATACTTAAAATAGTTTTTTTTAAGAAGGTGTCACAACTCTATTGCGGCACCTTCTTTTTTTGATTTTACTTGGGTTCCTGATGGCGTATTTTAATACTCAATCCCTTTTGTGTAGACCAACCTTGTTTATCGGTCAGAGTGATCATGAAATGATAATCTCCATCCTCAAATGGCCCCTTGTCGTTACTTGCCGGAAGGGTGATCGATAAATCCGTCAGGAATTCTTCCTGACCCCCGGGCAAAGGATAATCCTGAATAAACACATAAGGATTTACCGCTTCCTTGACGGGATCGGGAGTACACTCCGATACTTCCGTGCTATGACTATGATGGTCGAAATTGTGGTGAATATCGATTCGATACGATCCCAATTCGACATTATCGCGAAACAGCGTTTTCACTTGAAAGGGAACTCCAAAATAAACGGTCGCACAATTTTGAGGAAAAGCTCCCTCAAAATCGATATCGATTTGCGGTTTCTCTTTATCGATTTCTTCTTTCTCGCAAGAAACGAATGCACTCATCGATAGTAGGAAAACCCATATAAAAGATATTTTTTTCATTACCGGGTTCTGCTAATTTTTATAGAGCTTCCGCAACTTGTACTTTCAACTCAACATGTTCTTCGACCGTCGTGGAGTTTCCCGCTTTGTCGGTAACCGTAAGATGAAGATGATATTCCCCCGGAACCGCATCGGCCGGTATATCGATATGTTCATGTAAAGTTGCATTACGCGAACCTGCATGTTTTGTATAAATTACCGTGATTTCTTTTCCATCGCCACCTTCCGGGTGGATTTCCACTTCAATCTTATCGATTAGTCCCTCCGCTACAATTTCCGCTTCAATATGTAAATCATCGCCGATGTAGCCGATCTTGCTATTATTGAGCCCCACTTCCAATCCGCTGATAACCGGTTTGGAAAGAACGTCCTCTTTTTCACAAGAGCTGAACAGTAAGCCTGTCGTCAAGGCCAGAACAGTAAAAAATAATCCTTTTTTTGTCATAATTTTTTTGATTAATGAATAAGTGTATTACGTTGATTTTATTTTTCCTGAGAAAGGAATCGAAATGTGAATGACGATATTCCTTCCCGGTTCAGGAACATGAATAAGCTTATAATAGCTTGTATGGTTGAAATATTTTGTATTCAAAAGATTCTGTATTTGCAGGGAAACCTGTATGGGTTGCTTTCCCCATTTGAGGTCTCCGCCGGCTCCGATATTCAACACCTGATGACCGGGCGTCGGATCTTCGGGAGGAACGATGTTATTCTGTGGAGCCGTGATAATGTGATCGAGCGACACATACGCGTTTTCGATACTTCTGGCAAGTTTCTTCGTAAGATACCCGGCATGGAGCCTCATCGACGGCGGTGGCGAGAAAGGAAGCGTAAAGCCCTTTTTCACGCCCGACAGTTGCTCCGAATAAACGTATTCGCCCGTCCATCCGATTTGTATTTGGGGCAGGATTTGATACTCGACGTGCATTTCGGCCCCGTAACGCAATACCCGGCTTTGCATATAATAAAAAACCTGATTGCCGTTGCCATATAGCCGGTCGTGCTCCGAGGTGGGATTGAGGTAGATATAATTGGTGAAATAATTCACGAAAGGAGATATTCCAGCCGATAAGCGATTATACACATAATCGGCTCCTACATCCCATTGATAGGCCATTTCGGGAGATAAATCCGGATTGCCTACTTCATAACTGAATTGATGATAATTCACGCCGTTGGCGGCGAGCTCTTTTGCGATAGGCATCCGGAAACTCTTTCCGATATTCGATTTGAAAGACCATCTTTCCAGATTCAAATTGTATCCTGCCGACCAAGAGATGCTGGAGAAGCGGCGGTCTATATGATGGGCCCTTTGCAAATGCCGGTATTCCGATACGGTTTCATTCGTTAAAGGAGAGGGGAACCAATCGAAGTATTCTTCGGTCATGATACGCCCGAAATCATAACGGATGCCTGCTTGCAGGACGCTTTTCGCCCCGATAGTTAATTTCCCGAACAAATACCCGCCCACGGCGATTTGTTTGAATGCCGGAATAATGAATCCGCGTCCGTCGATTTTATTGTCTTGATATTCCGCATTTATACCGGCGTTGAATGTCTTTTTATCCTTTTTGAGGGCAAGCTTCATCCGTCCTGAATACACCGACTTGTCGAAGGCTCTCTCCAAATCGGAAGCGAAGCCTAATGTGTCGGGAAACTGAGAAGGCATATACCCGTGGCTGATATACTGGCTCCATTCGTCACGGATGTTTCGTTGAAAACCCAACTGAGTTTCCACGTAGTTTTCTGCCGTCCATCGATAGCGGGTGATATTGTTTATTTTGAAGTGATTCACATCCTGATAAGGATAATGACTGTCGCGGTTGGAGGCATCGTGCATCTCCGTGTCGACATTCAGGGGCTCCAGTCCGTGAGCATTTGCGAAGAAGCCGTTTTTAGTATGAATATTACTGAGATAAGACCGGCTTTCAAATTCGGGACGAATGACTCCGAACGAAAAATGAATATTCTGTTCTTTGCCGGCGGTATTCCGCAAATGATGTTTGTACAAGGGGGCGCGATAAGAATAGATATTCACGCTATCCGTAGGAACGGTATAGTCTCCGTAATCTAATACGGTAGCCCTTAAGTCGGCAAAAAAGGATTTTCTCCTTCCGTAAAGCGACACGGAAGTGCCGAGGAATTGATTGCTCGTTTTGCCCGATAAATCCACCGAGCCGCCGAACGTGTTTTCGGGATAATAAGTCCTGCTTTTCATATCGATGACTCCACCGATCGCCTCCGAACCGTACAGTAATGAAAGAGGCCCTTTTATCACCTCGACATTTTCAACGGCGTATTGATCCACTTCCAGGCCATGGTCCGAGCCCCATTGTTGCGCTTCGTGTTTCATGCCGTTCTCCACGACAATCACTCTGTTGAATCCAAGTCCCCGTATAATTGGCTTTGATTGTCCTGCGCCGATATCCAGGCTGCCGACTCCGGGAAGTATTTGTAAAGATTGCATGAGGCTTCCGCCCATATTCTGCCATAAGAAACGCTTCGTTACAATGTCGACCGGAAGCGCTTCTTCTTTCTTTTTTTCATCGGCATAATCGTGAGTGACAACGACCTCTTGCAGGTTCACGGACGTTTGCCGCAGTTGAATGGTGCATGTCCGGTCGTTCTCGATATAGAGGGTGTCGGTGTAACTGTCATACCCCATAAACGAAGCCGTGAGGGTATAGCTGTTTTCATATAAATCGTTTAGTTGAAAATACCCTTCCGGATTGCTCTGCGTCACCTTCGAGCCGGGTAATACGGCTATTGTCGCTCCCGGCAACGGTCGTTCATTCTCATCGACAACCCGTCCCGAAAGCGTATAAGCCGTTTGTCCGGAGAGCAGAGAATAGAACATACCCATACAGAGTATGGTCATAAGAAATTTATTCATAACGAAAGAGTAGCAGATGGTTTTTTCAATTTTAAGCAGCCGGAGCGCGTGGGGTTAGGAAACGTCGACAACACATTCGGCGCAAACGCCTTCCACTACGACGAAAACATCATTCTTCACAAACTTGTCCGGTAAATCTACATGAAAATAAGTTTGTTCCTCCTCCAGGCAAAATACCTCATCACATTTTTCGCAATGAAAATGAGCATGGATATGTTCATTTTCATGATGATGGCCGTTAAGCGCATATTTTATAGTGCCGTCATTTAAAGCAATGCGATGTATAACTTCTTTTTGCTCGAGAGTCTTCAGGGTTCGATAAAAAGTAACCCGATCAAAAGGGCCTTCAAAAGCACTTTTAATTTCATTCTCCGATAAAGCGCTTTTTTTCTCTAACAATTCCTCCACAACCTGTTTACGGCAAGTTGTATTTTTTAATTTGTGATTATACAATATTTCTTCCGCAGTCATATCTGAATAAGTTTATAAATGCAACAATGATGCAAATATAGACTATTTATTTCATACCACAAAAAAAAGTTGAAGACTCTTTTTCTTTATGAAGCTTGCAGGCATAACAAACCCTTTGCCGTTTTCCGACTCCTGTTTTTCAAGCGTATCGGTTATTTTCACAGGATCTTTAGCGTAAGGCCTATGGTAAAGGGGGCCTCTTCCCAACCGAAAGTGGCGACGTCCTTGTTGAGCACTGGTCGTAATTTCAACGTCGAGAATCCTACCCATGGCATTACTTTCACAAAATAATCGTCGCTCGTATTAAATTCGATTCCGATACGCCCGGTGTAAAAGAAATAGCCCTTCAGCCGCGAGGTATAATCTTCCGTGTACACATCCGCCTTGAGGTTCGCCCAAGAGAATTCATTATCGAATATCCAATTCGAGTTCTCCGAATAAAAAAACGGATGAATAAACTGGTAAACCCCTCCGTATGTAAACATCTTCACTCTGTAGAGGGTAGTATAAGCCTCGTTTTCTTCCCCCCATGAGGATTGTTTTTGCGATTTCGTCACGAATCCATATCCAAGCCGAAAGCCGATGGACGATTTCAATTTTGGAAATATAAATTCCGGACTGATACTTGCGATAAGCCCGGATGTTGTGGGCGAACCGATAAACAACCCGATGGCTCCGATGCTTCCGGCTAACTGAAAGTCAAAATTCTTTTTATTTTGGGCAAATATTCCGCTCGTATATAATAGCCACACGATGCATACCAGACATACCCGATGCTTCAAATAGTCTTTTTTCATCTTTTCTTTTTTGGTAATCTATTTATGAAACCTACGGCGAAAGCTTTATTTCCGCACACATTATCTTTAAGATGCAAAAAAGAGAAAAATGTGGCATCTGGAACGGATATTTATTTCCGAACCGGCTTGAAGAAGCGGGGCTATTTTTTGATCAGCAGATATAAAACCACCATGATGCACACGAGGACGAGTACGCCGATGATGATGGGAATGAAAAGCGATAAAACCGATATTCCCGTTGCCGTCATGCCTTCGGTGGTCGATAGGACGGGATTGGCCGTGCCGGCGGTAAACTGGCTGGATGCCATGCGCGTGATCGCCGTGCCGCTTTGTATGGTAGCTGCGGCACCGCCTCCTACGACGAAGCCCATAATCCACTTTATCCATTCGCTATCGGCCGGAAAAACCGACGACATCAGCAATGTGCCTGCCATCACCGACAGTGGTACCGCAATGGTATCGAGCAGATTATCGATAAAAGGGATATAATAAGCGCCGACTTCGACCACGGCGGCCACGCCGAAAGCGATAAGCGCCGGAATCGAGCCCATCCATGCAAAGTTTTCGCCAAGGGGAATCCATCCGAAGTGCGATGCCAGTCCTGCGACCAGCAAAGGGATAAACACCCTGAATCCGGAGCCGGCGCTCAGGGCGATGCCTAATGCTACGGCGCTCAGTGTTTCGATGCTACCTTCCATGTCTTTTTATCGATGCCACAAATCGTTAAACTTTTCCGGGGCGCGGCGGAATTTCGCGGAAATATAGGGGCAACTCGGAATGATGGTATACGAATGTTCCCGGGCGAACGACGCTAATTCATCGACCAGTCTTGCGGCAATGCCCTGTCCTTCGAATTCGGGGCGTACGCCGGTATGATAGGCATCAATCACTCCGTCTTCGAGCTCGAACTCCAACTCGGCAATCGGTTTGTTGTCACGGTGGATATAGAATCCTCCCCGGTTGTCATTTTTCCATTCTAATGTTATTTTATCTTCCATTGATTCCTCTTTTTAGTGATTTAATCTTATAAACGGATCTATAGGGCGAACGGTTCAATCTCTCCGGACAAAATGCGCTGAATTCCCCTAATCCGGGCATCTTTCTGCCTGAAACGAATAAGAACGCGAGGGCTCTTCCGGCGGTTCGGTTACCTGTTTTGTGATTGATGAAATAGATTTTGAAGAAATAATAGTCCTGCTTTATCGATAAAGGAAGTCGGACAAATAAACTTCCGCGTCGGGATCCCGGAAAAGTTTGTTGAACGGTCAACCCTTCACGCCGGGACGCTTAAAAAGTCTGTTGAACGGTCAATCTTTCATGTAGAGATGGCCAAAAAGTCTATTAAATGGTCAAACCTGCACGCAAGAATGGCTGAAAAGTCTGTTGAATGGTCAAACCCCCATGTAGGGATGGTCAAAAAGTTCGTTGAATGGTCAACCTTTCATGAAGGGATGGCTAAAAAGTTTGTTAAATGGCCAAACCTGCACGCAGGAATGGCCAAAAAGTTTGTTGAATAGTCAAATTACACAGACGGCCGGTCTTGCGCTGCCGGTGAAATTCCGGCTTTTGCTTAGAGTTTGCCTCCGCCGTGCCTGTTGACATATTGCATGACCGGCGAGATGTCGAAATACACCCGTTCTACGCCAAAACGGTTCGACCCGAGGGTAAGATAGTTGCCGTTTTTGATCACCTTATCGTCTCCGCCGAAAGAAAAGCCGAGAAAAGGAAGCAAATCATATTCATGCGACACACGGATGACATAAAACGGCGTCTTTTCCGACATCCCGTCGCCTGTACTTACGATGGCGTCTTGCACAATTTTCTTTTGATGCGCAGCTTTCTTATAGTCGGCGACATTGTTTTGCTGCGCATACACGAGCAGTTTGGCCTTCAACGCGCGAAGATTGAACGGGTCTTCGACCAGCAAGGCATCGGCGTAAGAAAGAATTTTGGGATAGTCGTCCGGGTGGAGGGATTGGCTTGAAAGTACCTCTGCCAAGAGGTTGTTGTATTGCGAGGTATCCGCCGGAGTATATTCGGGTTGATAGACATACCCGAAATATACATGCCGGCGCTCTTCGGTATTTAATGTCGAGTCGGCTGCCAAATAACGTTCCAGCAACGAGGGGTAGTAGAAGGGCGAAGTGCTGTCGCGAACATTCTTCTCGATTTGTTTATAATCGGGAGCCGTAAAAATGGCATCTTGAGCTGTCGCCGGCAGGATGCATACCGCGATAAAAAACAGAATAACTGACTTTTTCATTGTCTTTCTTTTTTTTAGTGATTATATCAGGAAGCAAATGTATTTTCTATTTTCTTTTATAACAAATAATCTTAGCTAACAATCCTTAATTGGGAAGAAAGTCTCCGGTCAACGGTCTCCGGTCAACGGTCTCCGGTCAACGGTCTCCGGTCATCAGTCTCCAGTCATCAGTCTTTAGACCTCATTTGTCATTTGTCATTTGTAATTTGTAATTTGTAATTAATTCGTCATTCGTCATTTGTAATTGTCTCCATCCTCCATCCTCATTTTTTGCTGTTCCGTATTTGGAGGCGGTAAGCCAGAACGGTTGCGAGAAAGTATACGGCGACCTGAATCCATAAAGCGATATATTCGAATTGCACTTGCGACAGTCCGGCGCCCATTGAATTGATCTTCAGATATCCTTGTATGCCGAAGGTGCTGGGGAAGAGCATCGCGAATGTTTTCCAAAACCAGGGCATGTTGGACATCGGCCATGAGAAACCACTCAGGAAGAGAAGGATCAACGAAAAGAACGGGAAAATAACCAATCCTGTTTCGCGGTTGCGGATAAACGCCGAGACCAACATCGAAAAGAAAATAACCGCTAACAGAAACGGCGTGAAAAACCGGATAATATCCCACGAATTACCTATATGCGGGAGTTGGAAGAAGCGCGGCACGGCTAATAGTATATAGGAGCAGATCACGATGTAAAGGGTGAAATAGCATAATGTCTTCCCGAAGATTGTGGGAAAGAATTTGCCGCGCTGACGCAATTGCGGGTCGATGGCGACCAGTTTCTCCTCGTGCAACGAACCGGTCAACATTGTAATCCCGAAAAATAACGTTTGATGAATGATGAGAACGAGGACGACCGGCATGAGGAAGCTGGCAAATCCCATCGGCTCGTTAAACAGGATGTTTTTTTCGTAACGGAAAGGACTCGAAGAGATTTCGGCGGTTCTGCCGGTTATTCCGGCCGCATTCATCCGCTCGATTTTGATATCATTTCCGGCATCGAGGATACCGAAGTTTGCGCCGAGCATCATTGCCCGGTAGTACAAGAAACTGCTCATATCGCAATAAATCGATACGGTGGCTTGCTCGTTGCGGTTAATCTTCCGGTTGAAATCTTCCGGAATATAGACCACCCCATGTATTTTGTGCCGGTAAAACGCGTCTTTCACCTCTTCCAGATTATTGAACCGGTAAGCCACCTTAAGGTCGGCTGTGGCATCGAGCCGTCGTGCCAGTTCGCGCGACCGGTTGCTTTGCGATGCATCGACCACGGCGATGGGCATGTCGTGAACCGTCTCGTTGCGATAAATAGACGAATAGAGTATCGGATACACAATCGTCGCACCGAGAAAAACGACCGCCAGTCCCGAATCTTTTAAAATGACTCGGTACTCATCCAGCATGATGTAGATAACCCGCCTGATCTCGTGTAAGATCCGGATAAAGAGATTGGATTTATTGGAGTTGTTCATTGAATGTACTGTTTTTTATTTCTTCTTGATCCTCCTGTGCGATAGCTTTTGCCAGCCGTAGATATACCAGAAACGGCAGAATTAAAAAGGCGGCCATCGCGGCGAAATATATCAAGGAATAGCGGATGTCTGCGCCATTCAGCGCTTCGTTTACATATATCCGGAAGTAATAGCGGATGGGGAAGAGGCCTGCGAAAATCTGCGCGCCGCGCGGCATGGCTTCGATCGGGAAAGTGAAGCCGGCAAACGTGAAACTCAGCAGTCCGTAGAATACTCCCAGGCTGATGGCATCGCGCATTCGCGGGAATACCCCGATGATAAATATGCCGATGGCTTGATGCGCCAGCACGAATAAAAACATCGCCACGCACATCCATGCGATGCTTCCGTTCATCGGAAAGCGCATCACTCCATATAGCAAGAAGACGCCCAGAATACCCAGTAAAGTGAACATAAGGGTGTGGGGCAATACTTTTCCGGTAAGCGCCGCAAGCATGGAGCCCTTGCCTGCCGAAAGCCATTCGTGAGTGGTGTTTTGTTTTATTTCGACGCCGATGCAGTAAATCGTGAACATAATGATGAGCAACTGCAATACCCCCGGCAGCAACACATTCGACAAGTAAACGTTGTAGTTCGCTTGCGGATTGGCCAGTTGGTGCGTATCGATGGCGATCGGTTGCAACAACGGCAATAAGTTTTCATCGCCTACCACGCCCCTTGCCTGCAACGTTTGCTGTTGGATGAACGCCGTCATCAACTCGCTGATATACGTCAGGTCTTTGTAAGAGAGCGAGCCGGCCACCAGGAATACATCATTTACATAATAAGCGAGGGTGGGTTGGCGGCTCGCCTGCAAGTCGGCCTGGAATCCCCGGCCGATATCGATAACGGCATAAATATTCCCTTTCTGCATATCTTTGCGCGCCTCCGTGAACGAGGCATAGCGGCGCACAATCTCTACCTGAGGCGAAGCATTGATGTTTCGTTCCAACGTGCGGGATAATGACGTGTTATCCGAGTCTATAATCCCTATCGGGAGTTGTTCGGGCATTCCTTCCGATAGCAGCGTGAGGAAGAACAGGTAGCAGAAAAGCATTGCGAACACCGATGACAATAGATAGATCGGGCGCGATACCAATCGCTTCCACTCCCTGAGCGCGACATTTCGTATATGTTGTACCATTTTAATTACAAATTACAAATTACGAATGACTAATTAATTACAAATTACGAATTACAAATTACGAATGACGAATTAATTACAAATTACGAATTACAAATTCTGCATTGTCCGTTGTCAATTAATAACAATCGCGGTCATTCCCGGGCGCAGATCTTTGATCGGTTCCGCCGGTTTGGCCCGGACTTCAAACGTTTTCAAGTCGAAGTCGCCCGTGGTTTTTGTCGCTTTCCACGTCGCAAACGACGCCATTGCTTTGATATAGGTAATTTGTAATTTGACCTCACGGTTATCGAGCGCCGGCAGTTTGACGGTAATTTCCGATCCCTTTTTCATATCTTTCAGTAAATCTTCGCGGACATTGAAGGAGAACCACACGTCATCCAAATTGACGATATTCATAATCGGCGCGCCCGTGCCCGCCAACTCTCCTTGTTTGGGAAATATTTCCGTCACTTCTCCCGAAATAGGGGCGGTAAGGGCTATTTCTTTCATGTAAGCTTCCACTTCCTGCACGGCGCCTTGAGCGCGGTTTACCAGCGCGAGGGCAGCGTCTTTGTCTTCGGTTTCGGCGCCGTTCTTTGCCATGTCGTATTGCGATTTGGCGGCGGCCGATTGCGCTACGGCGGCCTGATATTGCGCTTCGGCTTCATCGCGCTTTTGAGCCGTCACGACACCTTTATCGAAGAGACGTTGTACACGGTCGTACGATTTTTTGGCGATGTTAACGCCCACTTCTGCTTTTTGCCACATTTCGTATGCTCCTTGAATCACTTCGGTGCGGGCTCCTTTTTGAGCTTTACGGTCTTGCGCCATGGCCGCATTTTGAGCCGCCGTAGCTTGAGCCAACTTTGCATAGATTTCCGGACTGTCAATTAACACCAGCGTGTCGCCTTGTTCTACGCGTTGTCCTTCTTCCACCAAAAACTCTTGGATGCGTCCGGCAATTTTCCCCGATACGCGTACTTCGCTCGCTTCTGCCGATCCTTGAATGACAATAGGTTCGGGCTTATAAACAATCCACCCGATAATGAAAAGAACGACGATAACCACGATGAGTCCCACCAGAGCAATCTGTAAATTGCGTACGTTTTCTGTTTTTTCTGTTTTCATTTGAATCTGTATTTTATATTGTTTCGATGAAAATTACCATTCACCATTTACTATTTACCACTCACTATTCACCATTCACCATTCACTCCTGATAAAGAGTTCCCGTCGATTTCTTTAAATATACGTTGTTCAGTTTTACATCGACAGTCGCATCGATATATTCCGACCGGGCCGACAGCCAGGCGGTTTGCGCCATCAGCAAATCGGTAGAAGTAATCACACCCGCATCGAATCCCTCTTGCGCATACATCAGGTTTTCCTGCGCCTTTTCGACATTCTTGCGCGTCATCTCCTGCTTCTTCAGGCTTTCGCCGATGCGATAGGTGTCTTGATGTATCTGAAGTTCTATTTTCTCTTTCGCTTCTTCCAGTTGAAGTTTCGCCACGACTGCCTGGGCGCGTGAAGCATTCAGCGTATGGATTTTTTCTCCGAAGTGAAACAGGGGAACCACCGCTGTCACTCCCACGGTGAACATGCCGTTGAATTTCTTTTCGTACCCGTTGAAGACGTTGGGGTTGGTGGTGACGTATCCGCCGGTGAGGGCAACGGTGGGCATAAAGCGCGAAACCATCATCTTCTTGTTTGCTTCGGCGATGTTGCCCGCTTGAGCCAGCATTTTGACTTCCGGGCGGTTTGCCCACGCTTGCTCGATGGAAACCGGCGGTTGTACATCGATCGATTCTTCGAGTTCCGCATCTTTTAGTTCAACAGCTTCTTCCAGCGGCAATCCGCATAATTGATTCAACGCCATGCGCGACAAGTTGAGTCCGTTTTCGGCTTTGGTCAGCGAAACATCTGCCTCATTGAGTTTGACTTTCACTTTCAACGCATCGGCTTTCGTGGCCAATCCTTCTTCCTGAAGCGCCTGCATATTCGTATCGAGTTGGGCCACCAGATTGCGGTACTCTTTTGCCAGCCGCACTTTATTTTCCACCGATACCACCCGCCAATAGGCTTCGTCGACATTTACCAAAAGTTCTTCGGCTGTTTTCTGAACGCGCGCTTCGGCTATCCGTTGATTCGATTTGGCGATAGTATTCAATTGGATGATTTTGCCTCCCATAAATACCGGCTGCACGAAGCTGATTCCTCCCACGAAGATATTCTGGATATCGAATGCCATCGCATCTTTCGGAAGGAGGGCATAGTTTTTCCAAAGCAGTTTCTCGGGATTTTGCTGCGGATCGAACGGATTGCCTTGCGTATCAAGCGGCACGGCCTGCCCGTTGACCAACGTGAATTTGTTATTGATGGCCGACTCTTTAAAGGAAAATGTTCCGTCGGCATTCGGGGTAGGAAGGGAGGTTTCGGTAATTCCCGTTCCAAAATTCCCGCCGGCGTCCATCATCCCTACCGGCAAATGAGCATCTTCGCCCAAAAGAGAAAGATTCTTTTGATTGTGGCGGTACGTTCCATAAGCCGATATATTCGGAAAGAACTCGGCAAAGGCCGCTTTCGACAACGATTGGGCTGCCCGGACATTCTCCTCGGCGATCTTTAAACTCTTATTATGCTCCAGCGCCAGTTGACGGCACTCTTGCAAGTCTACTGATTTCTGCGCATGCAAATAGGAAATGCAGCATGCGCAGCAAGCGATGATTAGTATTTTTTTCATAAATTCCGATAGTTAGTTAGACAACTATTTATCTAAATGTAAACCTTAGTTGTAAAATCAATAACCTAAAAACAGTTTAATAATGCTCCAAATTATACATTATTTTTTGCAGAACATCCTTCGCCCGCCCCAACTCATCATCCGGAATACTGCCCAATACATGGTTGACGATACTGTGGACTACTTCGGTTGTTTTTTTCTTCAAAGCCGTTCCCCGGGAAGTAAGAACAATCAAATTAGTACGAAGATCTGCGGGATTCGATGCGCGTTTCACTAAATTTTTCTTTTCTAATTTGTCGATTAAACGCGTTACGCTCGGCTTATCTTTTTGGGTAAGATCGCAAATAGCCGTTTGTATGACCTTGTCTTTATCCCATAAGCACGATAATACGCTCCATTGCTCGGTGGTGATGTTTATTCCTTCGCGTGCAAATGCTTTCAGCACGGTGCGATTGATCGCTCCGGAAATCTTTCCGGTGAGGATATCGAATATTTCACGTTCTGTTACTTTTATCATTTCTTCTTTGTTGTACAGACAACTAATAAAATGCAAAGATAAATCTTTCTCTCGATAGATGTTTCGGCTTTGAAGTTATTTATGTTATTTTAACGATATGAAAGAAGAAAAATACCCGTCTAACCGCTTGTAGTCGGTGAGACGGGATAGAGGCTGGAAACTATTGTTTACCCGATACGGTTGCCGTTTTATCGATTTTCGTAATCAAACCTTGCAATACACTGCCCGGTCCCAATTCGATAAAGTTCGTTGCCCCGTCGGCAATCATGTTGCGGACCGATTGCGTCCATTTAACCGGCGAAGTAAGTTGGGCGATAAGATTCTTCTTAATCACGGAAGGATCGGTTTCCCCTACGGTCGACACATTCTGGTAGACCGGGCATACCGGTACCGAGAAATGAGTTGTTTCGATGGCTTCCGACAATTCCACGCGTGCCGGTTCCATCAACGGTGAGTGGAAAGCGCCGCCTACTTTCAACGTCAAAGCCCTTTTTGCCCCGGCTTCTTTCATCTTTTCGCAAGCTTCTTCGATGCCCGCCAGTGTGCCGGAGATGACAATCTGTCCCGGGCAATTGTAGTTGGCCGGAACCACAATCTCATCGATCGAAGCGCAAATCTCTTCCACTTTTTCGTCGGGAAGCGCAAGAATAGCCGCCATGGTCGAAGGGGTTGCCTCGCACGCTTTCTGCATGGCTAAAGCACGTTTGTAAACCAGTGTCAGGCCGTCTTCAAACGACATGGCTCCGGCTGTTACCAACGCCGAGAATTCGCCTAACGAATGGCCGGCCGTCATATCGGGTTTAAAATCATCGCCCAACGTTTTGGCTAATATAACCGAATGTAAAAAGATGGCGGGCTGAGTGACTTTTGTCTGGCGCAACTCTTCATCCGTGCCGGAAAACATACTGTCGGTAATACGGAAACCGAGGATATCGTTGGCCTTTTCGAATAATGCTTTCGCTAAAGGCGAAGTTTCATACAGGTCTTTTCCCATACCCGAGAATTGGGCACCTTGTCCGGGAAATACATAAGCAGTTTTCATACGTTTTTATTTTAAATGTCTAATCTTGAAAGTCTAATGTCTAATGTCGCCAGTCTCCGGTCATTAGACCTTAGACCTTTGACTTTATTCGTCATTTGTAATAATTTGTCATTTGTAATTAGTAATTAGTAATTAGTCATTTGTCATTCGTCATTTACAACTCGTCTTTCTCCCTAATTTCCACCCGGCGGATTTTTCCGCTGATGGTTTTAGGCAGTTCGTCTACAAATTCAATAACCCGAGGATATTTATAAGGCGCAGTAACCTTTTTTACATAGTTCTGTATTTCTTTTACCAGCTTTTCGCCGGCTTTCTCCTTATAATCGTCGGCCAGGACAATCGTCGCTTTGATGATTTGCCCCCGAATATCATCGGGAACGCCGGTAATGGCACATTCCACCACCGCCGGATGCGTCATCAGGGCGCTTTCCACTTCGAACGGGCCGATGCGGTACCCCGAGCTTTTAATCACATCGTCGTTCCGGCCTACGAACCAATAGTAACCGTCTTGATCACGCCATGCGATATCGCCTGTATGGTAGATGTCATTGGAATACATCTGGCGCGTAAGGGCTTCATCGCGATAATAACCCATAAATAGTCCCAATGGACGTTCATCGTGGGTGTAAAAAACAATTTCTCCCTGCTCGCCGTCTTCCGCCGAGCGTCCGTCGGGAGTGAGCAAATCCATTTTATAAAGCGGGTTGGGCACGCCCATCGATCCGGGGCGGGGTTCTATCCATGGAAAAGTAATCACCGTCGCGGCGGTTTCTGTTTGTCCGAAAGCCTCCATCATCTTCAATCCGGTTTGTTTATAAAAGTTTTTGAAAACCGAGGGGTTCAATGCTTCGCCGGCCGTTGTGCAATATTCCAGCGCGGAAAGGTCGTATTGACTCAAATCTTCCCGGATAAGAAAACGGTAGATGGTAGGCGGCGCGCAGAACGACGTGACTTTGTATTTCGAAATCATTTCGAGCATGTCTTTCGGAATAAAGCGGCCTTCGTAATCGTACACAAATACACACGCACCCACAATCCACTGGCCGTACAGTTTGCCCCATACGGCTTTTGCCCATCCGGTATCGGCGACCGTCAGATGGATGCTGCCTTCGTGAAGATTATGCCAATATTTAGCGGTCGTAATGTGGCTGAGGGGATAGGCGAAATCGTGCATCACCATTTTCGGCTCGGCGGTAGTGCCGGATGTGAAATACAACAGCATGATGTCCTCGTTGTTATTCGGATGCTGCGGCCGTACAAAGGGCGCTGCATTATCGACTTCCTTGTGGAAATCGAGCCAGCCTTCCGGAATGTGTTCTCCGGCAAGCAGGCGGTATTTTACCGAGGGCGAGTTCGGCATCGCTCCGTCGACATGCTTAATTAAATTATCATCTTCCGCTGCGACAATGGCTTTAATGGTTGCCGCCTGGTTGCGGTAAGCGATATCCTTGTCGGTCAGTAAATGCGTGGCAGGAATCGCTACGGCTCCGATTTTGTGAAGAGCAATGATGGTATACCAAAATTCAATATTGCGCTTGAGAATAAGCATGACCATATCGCCTTTGCCGATCCCCAGCGATTGAAAGACCGAAGCCGCCTTGTCCGATAAGGTTTTTAACTCGCCGAATGTCAAATCCCGATGTTCTCCCTTATCGTTTGTCCAGCAAAGAGCCCGCTTTTGGGGGTGCGACCGGGCCCATTCGTCGACCACGTCGTAAGCAAAATTAAAATTCTCCGGGACATTGATTTTATAGTTCTTTACAAAATCCTCATAAGAATCAAACGATGTTCTATCTAAAAACTTTTCTATCATGATAACCTGTTGTGTATAACTTTTGATGTTTACAAAGGAACAACCTTCTTTATCTATCCACAAATGAAAGGGAAAACTATCTTCGACCAGGGACAAATGAACGTTATATGGGGCGAAAAACGCGATACGGGGGTGAAAATCCTCCATAACCGGAGGTGTCGTTCCGAACGGCGCCCTCGATTATCTTCGTTTTACGGATGAATAACGACTGCCAGAAATTTCACGGACCGGTCGTGAAGAGCCTTCATTCCGTGGGGCAGGGAAGAGTCGAAATAAATGCTGTCCCCTTTTTCAAGCGTAATATCTTTCCCGTTATAATGAAATAATAGTGCCCCATCGAGTACCATATTGAACTCTTGTCCGGGATGGATGCTTTCGTAAAAATCAATCGTAACCGGTTTGGGTTCGACGGTGACGACAAACACGTCGGCCATGTTATTGGTAAAACCGGCGGTTAGCGACTGATATTTATAAGCTGCGCGGCGTTCTACCGAAAGGCCTTTGTCTTTTCGCGTGACAAAGTACGAACTCATTTTGGGTTCCGTACCGAACATGAGTGTCGCCAGATCGATGGAAAACTCTTTTTCAATACGTTTTAACAGCGAAAGAGATACGTCTTTGCCGCCTGCTTCATACTCAAGATAAACGGGCGTTTCCAGTTCCAGTTTTCCGGCCATTTCTTCCGGACTTAGGTCGAGTGCATCGCGTAATCCTTTGATGCGCTCTCCGATTTGTTTAATATCTGTTGTCATAATCTATATTTTAGTCTTCTGTGTTTAGTCTCCAGTCTCCAGTCTCTATTCTCCGTCTAAATAAACAAGTATAAACTGAAAGCCATGATAATCATTCCAGTAACCACTCCGATAATGCATAAATGGTGCTTCCCGTATTTCTCGGCGCTCGGAAGGAGTTCATCCAACGAAATAAAAATCATAATTCCCGCTACTACTGAGAGTACGATTCCGTTGAGCAACGGTGTCCAATAGGGCATGAGAAATAAGAAGGCGATTAATGCGCCTACCGGTTCCGCAAGATCCGAAAGGAAAGATAACCAGAACGCTTTCTTCCGATTCCCCGTTGAGTGGTAAATAGGAACCGACACGGCGATGCCTTCCGGAATATTATGGATGGCAATGGCCACCGTAATCGGAATGGCAATCTCCAGGGAGTTCAACCCCGACATGAATGTCGCGATACCTTCGGGGAAATTGTGAATGGCAATCGTTATCGCCGTGACGATACCGGTATGTTTTAACCGGCTGTTATTCGATTTCATCTCTTCTACCGCATGCATTTCGTGCGGATTGCTCGACTTGGGCACTAAAAAGTCGATGAGGGCGATAAGGGCGATACCGCCGAACAAAGCCAACAGGGTGTACAACGTTGCCGTTTTCTCCCCGAAATCGGCGGTTAGGGTTTGCAGTGAAGTCGGCAACATTTCCATGAAAGAAACGTAAATCATCACTCCGGCGGACAGGCCGAGCGAGAAGCTCAGAAAGTTCGTGTTGGTATGTTTGGCGATGAGGGCGATGAGGCTTCCGATACCGGTGGATAAACCGGCGATCAGCGTCATGATAAACGCGATGAGAATTGTTTGATGTTCCATTTATAATGTGGTAATGATTCCTTGCAAAATCTCCCGGTGAATGGCTCCATTCGAAGCGACCAATTCTTTGCCGAAAAGATAGTTTTCTCCTCCTGAAAAATCCGTACACGTGCCTCCGGCGCATTTCAAAATAAATGATCCCGCGGCTACATCCCAAGGCGAAAGTCCCGAATGGAAATACGCATCGCTGCGTCCCATTGCTACGGAACAGATTTCGATGGCGGCTGATCCTTTGATGCGGAAACTGCATTGACGAAATTGGGCAAAAGCGTTTTTCAATATTTGTTCGCCTTTTTCATCAAGACTGTACGGTATGCCGAACCCGATATATCCGTTATTCAGCGACGGGTGGTTGCTCACCGAAATCGGTTTTCCGTTCAACTGAGCCGTATCTTTGCCCGTTGCCGAGAACATTTCTTCCGCAACCGGATCGTAGACGATACCCAAAATGATTTTATCGTCTTCCTTCAAGCCGATACTCACCGAGAACGGTTTATCGCCGTGGATATAATTCGTTGTTCCGTCCAACGGATCGATAATCCATGTATAACGTTCTTTTTGATACTCAACCGTGCCCTCTTCCGTCAAGAAAGAAGCCTCGGGAAGGAGCGCCCCCAATTCTTTCACCAATTGTTGCTCGGCCTCCTTGTCAATATGGGTTACATAGTTTCTCACCCCTTTGAATTCAATATCCGACCGATGCAGTTTAGCTTGTTGGATTTTTAAAAACTCCCCGGTGGAAACAGCTATTTGAGCCACTTTGCCGCATAAAACTTCTATGTCGTTACTCATTACCTTCTATAATATATCTGTTATCGTTTAATCGCATCCTTTTCTTCTCTCTGTCCCCTTGTCTCCCTGTCTCTTTGTCCCCCTGTCCCCCTGTCTTTCACTTCTCCGGGTACATCGAATCCCACCATTGCGAGTCATTTTTCAACCATTTATCGAACCAAGCATAAATAGCCTGGTTCCATGCAATACGCTTGCTATAATTATAAATAGCATGGTTTTCACCTTCCACCTGAATGAATTCCACCGGTTTGTTCAGCAATTTCAACGCCGTATACATTTGAATACTTTCCCCGATAGGCACATTGGTGTCGGCTGTTCCGTGAAGCAACAACAGCGGCGTATTGATTTTGTCGGCATGGAAAAGCGGGCTTTGTTCCACATACAGTTGCGGATTATTCCACGGATAGCTTCCCGCGCTGGCCCCGGCGCTATAAGAATATCCCCAATAGCCTTCACCCCAATAACTGGTAATGTTGCTGATTCCTGCGTGTGATACCGAAGCTGCGAACAAATCGGTTTGCGTAATGAGATATTGCGTCATAAATCCTCCGTAAGAAGCTCCGATGTTCCCGATTTTGTTCCGGTCGACAAATGAATGGCTTGCCACGAACTTTTCAACTCCTTCAATGATCTCTTCCGCGGTTTGTTTTCCCCACGCATTCACGTGCCGTGCCGAGAATTCCTGTCCGTAACCCGTGGTGCCGCTGGGTTGTAACGTATATACCACATAGTCGAGGGCTGCGTATACATGCAACGGATAGGTGCTTTCGAACACGCGTTGGGTAGGACTTGTCCCGCCGTAGTAGTAAACAATAAGCGGATATTTTTTGTTTGCATCGAATCCCGGCGGTAAGTAATAGCGGCCTTCGATGGTATCGCCGAAAGAGCTTTTGAAGTTCCAATCCCTTACTTCCCCGAGGGTCAGTTTGCGAAGGCGATCGTCGTAAGGATCGCTGATAAGTGTCGATTCGAGCGTTTTTAAGTTTAAGAGGTAAGATCTGGCGGAATTAGAAACGCTTGTGCCGGTGTAGCTCGCCCAATGTCCGCTTTCCGCCAGATCGAACGAGCGGATAACGTCTTCCCGAAGAGGGAGTTTCTCAAATTTTCCCGATGTCGGGTGATAACGATATACGTTCTCCCGGTCGCCATCCTGAACGCGATAATAGATGAACCCGTCCGAGGGATTCCATGTTTGGGCATCGATAGTCGGCCCGAAGTTTTTTGTCAAAGCTTTGACTTGCTTCGTTTGCAAATCCATCAGGAAGGATTGCGTGTCGTAACTGTTGGCTATTTGCCCCTCTTTGATGTTTAGCCCAATCCCGTTGAAAGCTTCCGGAGCCCCATGGATGAGTATTTGTTCTCCATCGGGGGAAAACTGCGCGGAATAGATATAGGTTTGATCTTTCCATACCGTATCGACTTGCATCGTCTGCAAATTCAACAAAAACATCGAACTCTTGCGGAACGGCCGTTGGGAAAGGTCTTCTTCCGATGTTGAGAAAAGGAGATATTTCACGTCATCGGTTACATCATTTAACGATGTTGAGCGTTTGCCGAAAGTCAGTTGCTGCGAAAGGCCGGTGTCGAAGAAATAGCGGTAAAGCGAATATCGTTCGCGATAATTCGGTTGACGATCATCCACCCCGGTCATGCGTTTTAGGCCGCTCGGTTGACTGACGCTGATGGTTTGTTTGGAGGAATAAAATACGGATTTTTCGTCGGGAGCCATGTAAAAACTCTCTTTGGGAAGTTGTTCGGCGAGAATAACCGTTTCGGAGGTTTGCGGGTTGAATGAGAGAAGTGCCCGGCCATCTTTACTATCCGTCACATAATATAATAGGTCGGATTTGGGCATCCACTTGAGTTGTTCGCGTGTAAACGGTTCGGAAAGGATACTCTTTTTTTCGCGCGCATCGTATACCTGGCTGTATCTTTTTGTTTCTCCGCCCGGAAGCGTTTCGCTTAAGTGCAGCAACACAAATCGTCCACTGGGAGATACCGAAGATCCGCTTATGCGTTTCCCTTCCAAGATGTCGACGATCGTAATGCGTCGTGAATCCGCATTCTGTATGGTTAAGTTGAGTAGGGAATCGTTCTTCTCCGGTTTGATTTCGACCTTTATGGCAGGTGTTGTCTTGTAGGCTGAAGAAGCGAGTATTTTAACGACAATCCGTTCGTTATTGATATATCCCGATAAGGTTGTATTCACCGAGCCGGCTTTCGATACGCTATCGTTAACCTCCCTTTTCGTCGCACGTTTGTTATCATTTACATATAGCTCGAGCGGATTGGGAGAAGTCACCGTAAGTGTTGCCTTTCCGTAGCGGTCTCCGCCCACATAAAAAGAAACGAGGCGGAATTCGTATTCATTTTCCGGGCGTGGAAAATGGAAAAAGCCGGATGTGTCGGGTTTCATTTCATGGGTGAAGCGCGACTGTTCGGGAAATGCGACCGGATAGGAGAGGAGTGTTTCTTCCGAAAATCGGGTATTGCCGATGTTTGTACTATCTATCAATACCGGCTTCTGCAAAGAAATGGGACCGAAAGAGTAAAGCGTTTGGGGCGATAAAGCCTTTTGCGCCGCTATCCCCGTACATACGGATAAAACAAAAATCAAAATCTTTAATCTATTCATTTTCTAACTTATCATTTTTTATTTCTCACTTTCCTTGTCTCCCCATCTCCCCATCTCCCTATCTCCCCGTCTCTTTGTCCCCTTGTCCCCTTGTCCCCTTGTCTCTCTCTGTCCCCCCCCTTATCGGCGTTAGCCATTATCACGTGCAGCGTTTATCGCCGAAGGATTATTGGGAAAAGTCCCCCGTCACTCCTCTGTCCATACAAAATGATGCGCGAAATGTCCGGCAAGATCAGGCTTCTTATCGAAAAGACCGAATACGGCCGATCCGGATCCCGACATGGAAGCGTACGATGCCCCGAGAGAATATAATTGCTTTTTGATGTCTGCGATTTCGGGGTGTTTTTTGAAAACCGGCTCCTCAAAATCATTCTTCATCGTTTCCCGCCATTCGGATACCGGACGGCCGATGATTTCCTTCAATGAACTTCGAGGTTGACGCGGGGTAATCAGAGCATATGCCTCTTTTGTGGATACGGCAATATCCGGTTTTACCAATACGATAAAAAACGAATCCAAATTGAGCTCTACGGCTTCTAAGCAGTCTCCGATGCCGGTGGCGAAAGCCGGTTTGTTTTGAATGAAAAAAGGACAATCGGCACCTAACGTGGCCGCTAATCGTATCAATTCGGCCTCGGAATAGTTTAACGAAAAGGTCTCATTGAGTAGTTTGAGCATAAATGCCGCATCGGACGAGCCGCCGCCCAAACCGGCACCGGTAGGGATTTTTTTCAACAAGTGAATGTCGAGAGGAGGAATTTCTTTTTCGCCCGAAATACGCTTTAATGCTTTGATGACAAGGTTCTCGTCTTTATGCGCGTCAAGTGGAGTGCCGGAAAGGAAAAACCGGTATTTTTCGTTGCTTCCGGAAGGGATGATTTCCAGCGCGTCCTTCAATCCGATAGGGTAGAATACCGTTTCGAGATTATGGTAGCCGTCTGCTCGCTTGGAAACGATCCGTAATCCTAAATTGATTTTCGCGTTTGGAAAACTGATCATACGTATTTCTTATAAAAAACACAAAGATAACAATTTTTCAACTATTCATTATTTATTGCTTCGATCATAAAATGATAAAGTCCGGCAAGCCTCGAAAAATCCTCGATCATCGAATGGGCTAATGCATCGGAATAAATACGCTCGTCGGTCAACGGAAACGATTTGTTCACATAGATGCTCTTGCCTTGCAGCCACGGTTGATAAAAATCGGACAAATCATTCGCGATCGGCCGAACATATTTTTCACCCTGTGTTTCGTAGCCGGCTTCGAACACTTCGAGAGCGATCTCTTTAAATGATTCTTTTTCCTGCGTGACGGCTTCACGAAACTGATCCATTATCTTTCTTACGGGTGAAAACAATCCCATTCCCCATTCGCACCTTTCCGTATCGAGAGACATATAATATCCTGGGAAACTTTCCCAATGAGTGGTCGATCGTTGGAATGTCATCCATAAGTGTGTCCGGTAGGGGCGCTTATCTTTTGAAAAACGCGTGTCACGGTAAATGCGTGAAAGTACTTTGTGTGGTCGCATTTCAAAAGCCGGGTCTATGGTTGTCATCGCCGGTGATACGGCCGAAATCAATGCCCTGAAAGGTTCCAGAAGTTGCGTTTCATACACTGTGCGATGCGCTTCGAACCATTCTTTATAATTGTTTTCTTCCAAATCGCGCAAAAAACGAAATGTTTCCGCGCGAAAACCAGTGAAAGGAATATTCTTTTTCATGAATCTATTTTTTACAGCTAAGATAATACTATTTTTGTATCATCTTTCTTTTTGAACGGAAGAGATTCACATTTTTATCGGTTAGAATGCCGCTTTCGTCGGGAAAAAAGACTCATTTAAGCGATTAAATGTTGCTAAATGGTATGCTCAATGCGTATCTTTGCACAAAAAAGGAAAGGGTTGTTCTATGATGGATTCCAATAAATCTGTTCCCGTCAATGTTATTCGTTCAAAAAGTCTTTTTCTGGCGCTTTTGCTTGTGGCGATCGGTATGATATTTCTGTCGTTCAATTTCGGATGGCTTGATCCGTCTTTGAAACGGATCATTTTCTCATGGCCGGCGCTGTTTATTCTGATAGGTCTTGTGTCTTTTGCCAAAAGACATTTCACCGGTTTCCTCTTTTGGTTTGGGGTGGGACTTTTTTTTATCGTGCCTATTATTGCGAAAGCATATCCCGGCTTGTTCGTTGGTGTCGACGAAAACTTTACCCGAAACTACTGGCCGTTGATACTTATTATTATCGGTGTTGCGAGTATTTTTAAAATTGTGTTCGCCAAAAAAGGAAATACTTGTTCGCATTGTACTAAATCGACTCATCCGCAAGGACTCAATGGGCGTATTGAGCGGAAAGTGGTTTTTGGCGGTTCAGAGAATATCTTTCTCGATCCGGTTTTTGAAGGAGGAAGCATCGAAGCCTTTTTTGGAGGTATTGTGCTCGATCTTCGCAAGACGACGCTTCCCGAAGGCGAGACCCATCTGAGGGTTGATGCCGTTTTCGGAGGGGTTACTTTTTATATTCCTGATGACTGGGTAGTATCTGCTAAATTGGATACGGTGTTAGGAGGCTTTGAAGATAAGCGCTTATCGACCCATTATCCGGCGGTGGCGGATAGAATGTTGATTATTGAAGGAGATTTGGTATTCGGAGGTTGCGAAATACGCTAAACAACGATAAGAATGAATCTGGGTCCCTTTAGTTTTAAAGTCCTGTCTTACTGGTTATCGCTTCTAGTGATATGTCTTGTATATGCATCGATGCAAGCGTGGGGTTTTCAGGCCATGCTTTCCTTGCCCTTCGGAGATTTATTTGTTATCGGTATTTTGGACTTTTGGATTTTTGCAGGATTAGGATCATTGCTCGAAAAAGCAATACGTTATAGCGATTTATCATCATTAAGCATTCTTTATCGTGTGATTAATCCTATTATAATGAGCGTCTTGTGGATAGCAACCGGTGCAGGGTTAACTTACTTCGGAGCGCTCCTGGTTTTGGGGAGCACATCTCAAGGCGCGGCGGAATCCATGGTTCCGATGAAAGTTTTCATTGCTTTTTTGTTGTATATATTGATGGTCGTGCATATCGCCAACCGCCGCTCAAAAAAGGATAAAGACGTACTGAACGAAGATGCGCCATCCATTGCGGATGCAAATTCGGAAGAGGATGCCGACAAGGATGTCTTGGAACAGGTGGTGATAAAAACCGGACAAAAGATTCATGTTGTTTTGGCGGACGATATTGTATATATTCAGTCGGATGGCGATTATGTGCAACTCTATACGGAGCAGTCTAAATTTCTGAAGGAAGAAACGATGAAGTATTTCGAAACGCATCTGTCTCCTTCTACTTTTTTGCGCGTACATCGATCGTATATCGTTAATATAAAAAAGATTTTGCGCATTGAGCGTTATGAGAAGCGAGGACAGCTTCTCACCCTTATCAACGGGCATAAAATAAAAGCTAGCGAGGCGGGATATAAGAAGTTAAAGGAGGTCTTGGATGTGTAGAAGGTTCGCGAAAAACGATGCCGTTAATAACGGTGCTTGCCAGGAATTGGAGGTACAGGATAACATTCTAATGAAAAAATAAAAAATAATAAAGGGCGTTAAACTGTAAAAATAGAAAGTGTTTTAAGCATTTCGTTTGTACTTTTGCGCGTCTTTGCGGCGTTCGTTTTTTATAAAGAAGAAATAATCTGTTTGGCACGAAGCGGAAAGTGCCCTTTCAAGGGGGAAGTTATCGTACGATATAGCAAATGGATTATCAAATACTGCTAAAAAAATAAATAATATATAATGATGAAGATAGAACGTTCAGTTATGATTTTGCTGCTTCTCGGCGTATTGTTTGGGTTATGGGCGACAACTGCGTATGCACAGCAAACCGATACGTTGCGTATCGACTTAAATACGGCATTGGATATTGCTTTGAGCGAAAACCCCAACATGAAGGTGGCCGATATGGAAATCACTAAAAAACAATACGCGAAGAAATCGGCCTATGGCACGCTTCTTCCTCAGATTGACCTTATCGGCCAATATCAACGCACCTTAAAGCGACAGACAATGTATCTGGATGGGGATTTTAGTATGCTGGGAAATTTCGATCCCTCCAAATTCACCCCTGAGGAATTAAAAATTCTCGATGTGTTGGGGCGCGCTATGGCTCCTGCCGAGGGAGGCAGCTCCAACGAAGGCATTCAAGTGGGGCGTAAGAATTCATGGACGACGGGCGTAAACGTGAGCCTGCCGTTGGTGGTGCCGTCGTTGTGGAAAAACATTCAAATCAGCCAGGTCGATATTGAATTGGCGATGGAAGAAGCGCGATCGTCTAAGATCAACTTGCGGAATCAGGTGAAAAAAGCATTTTTCAGCCTTCTATTGGCGAAAGACAGTTACGAGGTTTTTAAAGAAACCTATCGCACCGATTCTATCAATCTCGACGATATCAAAAACAAGTTCAAACAAGGGATTGTTCCCGAATACGACGTGATTACGGCCGATGTAAGGCTTAAAAGTATCATTCCCAATATTCTGCAAGCGGATAATATGAAAAAGATCGCCGAGCTGCAACTGAAGATGCTAATGGGGATCGATTCGGAGGTGCCGATGACGGTTTCGGGCGCCCTATCGGATTATGAAGAGTCGATGTTCCAACAACTTATTCCCGCCGACACGTCGATGGTGGAGAACAGCGACCTGAAGCAATTCGATTTACAGTCGAACAAGGCACAGAAAGCGTATGAACTGCAGAAGTTGCAATTCGCTCCCACGCTGACATCGTCTTTCAACTATATGTATATGAGTCAGAATAACGATTTCCGATTTCGCGATTATCGGTGGGATCCCTACTCGGTGGTAGGCGTCACGCTTTCCATTCCGCTGTTCAACGGGGGGCAGCGTTATTACAACGTTAAACAATCGCAGATACAATTGTGGCAGTTACAGGAGCAGCGTAAGGATTTGGAGCGAAGCCTGAAACTTTCCCTGAAAAATAATATCGATTTGATCCATAAGAATATCGAACAGATCGTAGCCACTCAGTCGTCGGTGGAGCAAGCCCGCAAAGGATATGAAATTACCCGCAAAAGATACGAAACCGGATTGGGAACGATTGTGGATGTGAATGCCGCTGCGCTGGCCATGACAAGCGCCGAACTGCAATACCGAAACGCAATTTACGATTATCTGGCAGCTAAAGCTGATTTGGAAAAGGTGCTGGGATATGAGTTATGAATGATGAGGAAATTGTGAAGATTAAAACAGCTCGAATATAAAACAAAAGAAAAAAGAATATCAGGTTATGAAAATGTACAACTTTTTCAGGTTTGCACCCTTGACGGCTTTGCTGTTGCTTGCTTCTTGCGGTGGAAATGCATCAAAAGATCAGGGCGAAGAAACGAAAAGCGCCCCAAGAGTCCGTGTGGAGGAAGTGAAGTTGGTGCCGGTAGAGCAACGCTCTACTTTCACGGCCACCGTCGAAGCGGAAGCTGTCAATAACATCGCACCCGCCATCGGGGGACGTATCCGCCGCATATTGGTCGATGTGGGCTCCTTCGTGCGACGCGGGCAGGTGTTGGTGCATATGGACCGCACGACTTTATCGCAGCAGGAAACGCAGTTGGTGACGCTCAAAAGGGATTATGAGCGCTACAAGGAACTGTATGACGTGGGGGGAATCTCCAAACAACAACTCGATCAGGCGAAGACGCAACTCGATGTGGCCGAATCGTCTTTCGATAATTTGAACGAAAACACGGTGCTGACGAGTCCCATCAACGGCGTGGTGACCGCTCGCAATTACGATCCCGGAGATGTTGCTGCCGGACTGCCGGTGCTCACCGTTCAGAATATCAATCCCGTAAAAGTATTGATAAACGTGTCGGAATCATATTATAATCAGGTGGTCAAAGGGATGGAAGTTGAAGTGAACATTGAAGCCCTGAATAACGAAACCTTCAAAGGAAAGGTGTCGTTGATTCATCCTACGCTCGACCCCGTGTCGCATACCTTTCCGGTGGAAGTTCAGGTAAGTAACGGCGATCAACGCATTCGCCCGGGAATGTTTTCTCGTGTGACGATGAATTTCGGTGCGAACGACCGTCCGTTGGTGACGGATCTGGCCGTGCTCAAACAAACCGGTTCAAACGACCGCTACGTATTTGTGGAAAAAGACGGAAAAGCGATATACACCCTTGTGCAACTTGGCGCCCGTTTGGATGACAAATACGAAATCGTGTCGGGACTGGTGGCCGGCGACAAGGTGATTGTGCAGGGAAATACATCTTTGATAGACGGAACGCCTGTAGAAGTGGTTGAGTGATTATAATTACAAATTACGAATTACGAATTACAAATTGCAAAATACAAATTACGGAAACGCGCGGTAGTGCGCAATAATCAACAATAACAGATAATGAAATTATATGAATCGTCCGTAAAGAATCCGGTAGGAACCTCTTTGATATTTATCGGGATTGTCCTTATCGGTATTCTATTTTACCGGCAATTACCTATCGACTTATATCCGGAGATGGATTTGAACATCATCTCCGTCATGACGACTTATTCGGGTGCCGGAGCCGACGACGTGGAAGCAAATGTTACCCGTCCGTTAGAAGATGCGCTCAACTCTACCGAAAACCTGAAAGAGCTTACTTCGCAATCGAGGGACGGTATGTCGCTGATCATTTTGCAATTCGATTATGGCGTACCCATCGATAACATCATGAACGATGTGCGCGATAAGATTGAGATGATCTATTCGTTTTTACCGGAAGGAACCGAAAAGCCTATCATCATGAAATTCAGTTCGGATATGATTCCGGTGATGACGCTCTCGGCAACCGCCAAAGAGAGTTCCGATGCGTTGTATAAGATCCTCGACGACCAGGTGGCCAATCCGCTTAACCGTATCCCCGGCGTGGGAACCGTTTCGGTGACGGGCGCGCCGCAGCGGGAAATACAAGTGAACATCATCCCCGAAAAGCTCGAAGGGTATAACCTTTCGCTCGAACAGGTGGCACAGGTGATTGCAGCCGAAAATACCAACATCCCTGCGGGGAATTTCGATATCGGTTCGCAAACATATATGTTGCGTCTCGAAGGCGAATTCGACGATAGTCGCGAACTCAATAATATCATCGTTGGAAACAGCCAGGGACACGCCATTTATCTGCGCGATGTGGCGGTGGTAAAAGATACCGTCGAGAACCGTGTACAGGAGAATTATACCAATGGTCAACGAAGCGCTTCGATTGTGGTGCAGAAGCAGTCGGGAGCAAACACGGTGGCTATCGCCCAGGCGGTGAAAGAGCAGATACCTTTACTACAGAAAAATCTGCCGCCCGATATCAAGATCGAAACGGTCATGGATACGTCCGATCACATCATCGCCTCCATCAACAGCTTGCTGGAAACCATTATACTGGCGCTGATTATCGTGGGTCTTGTGGTGTTGTTCTTTTTAGGACGATGGCGGGCGACCATCATTATTATGCTCGCCATTCCCATCTCGCTGATCGGCTCTTTTATTTATTTGTATCTTACCGGAAGTAGTTTAAACATTATATCGCTCTCGGCTCTGACTATCACGATCGGGTTGGTGGTGGACGATGCTATTGTGGTGTTGGAAAATATCACCACGCATATCGAACGCGGCAGTCGTCCGCGACAGGCCGCCGTATACGGAACCGAAGAGGTGTCGTTGTCTATCATCGCTTCTACGCTGACGATTGTGGCGGTGTTCTTGCCCATGACGATGGTGGGTGGTTTTGCCGGTATCATGTTTAAGCAATTGGGATGGATGGTTTCGATCATCATCACCTTATCGCTTATCATCTCCATGACGCTGACTCCGATGATGTCGTCACGGATGCTTCGATCCGAAAAAGATCGGGTGGCCGGGGCATTCGACAAATGGTACAACAAGCATATTCTTCCGATGCTCGATGGTCTCGATTCCTGGTATGCCCGTGTGGTAAACCGCGTGGTGCGGCATCGGGGTTTGGTGATGACGGTGATGGTGGTCGTCCTTATTGCCGGAATGATTGTCAGCTTCGTCACGTTAAAGACGGAGTTTATGCCGGCTTCGGATAACAATGAAATTACCATGACGCTGGAAATGCCTACGGGAACCCGCATGGAAATTGCCCGCGAAACCGGCGCCAGAATATCGGATATGCTGCGGCAGAATTATCCCGAAATCGAAATCGTATCGTTTTCGGTTGGTCAAGCCGATGAAGACAATGTGTGGGCGGTTTTGTCGGAAAATGCATCCAATATCATGTCGTATAATATTCGTCTTGTAAAAGCAAACGAAAGAGATAAATCGATTTTCCAGATTGCCGATGAAATACGCGGTCAACTCTCGCTCTTTCCGGAATTGTACCGGTATAAGGTGACCAGTGGGGGAGATGAGACATCCATGACGGGTGAATCGACCTTAGACGTGGAAATATATGGATATGATTTGGCCGTTACCGACCGGATTGCCGCTGAACTTAAAGACAAGTTGACCGATATAGAGGGTCTTCGTAATGTGAACATATCCCGTAAGGATTACCGTATGGAGTACCAGATTCGGTTCGATCGCGAAAAATTATCCCTTAACGGGCTGACGATGAGTACTGCGGCAACCGCCGTAAGAAACCGGATCAACGGATTGACCATGACTCAGTTTCGCGAAGATGGCGATGAGTACGATATCCGGGTGAGATATGACGAACGCTACCGTCAGTCGTTGGAAGATATACAAAATATCTTGATATATACTCCGACGGGAGCAGCCGTGCGTGTGCGCGACCTCGGCACGGTGGAAGAAGGGGCTTCGCTTCCGCAAATCGACCGTAAGGACCGTGAACGTATTGTTACGGTACAGGCCAGTATTTATAATCGTGCGCTCAACGAAGTGGTGGTCGATATGCAGAAAGCGATCGATTCGACCGATATTCCTTCCGGCGTGGGCATACAAATCGGTGGCGCGTTTGAAGATCAGCAGGAATCGTTCGGCGAACTGGGTATGTTGTTGATCATAGTGGTGCTTCTCGTGTATATCGTGATGGCTTCGCAGTTCGAGTCGCTCACTTATCCGTTTATTATAATGCTTACGGTACCGTTTGCTTTTGTCGGCTCTTTCTTGCTGATGACGCTTTGGGGCACTTCGTTGGGTGTGATGGCTTTTGTGGGACTGATCATGTTGGTCGGTATGGTGGTGAAAAACGGTATCGTGATGATCGACTATATCAATTTGAACCGCGAGCGGGGAATGTCCATTATCACGGCTGTGGTACACGGAGGGCGTTCGAGACTTCGTCCGGTATTGATGACCACGCTTACGGCTATTTTAGGAATGGTTCCGTTGGCTATCGGCACGGGGCAAGGCTCGGAAATGTGGCAGCCGCTCGGCGTATCGGTTATCGGCGGGATGACGTTCTCAACCATTATCACGCTGGTGTTTGTGCCGGTGTTATATTCCATCTTCGGAGGAAACGGTGTGAAACGGAAACGGAAAAATCATCGTAAACAAATTCATAAAGCCCAACAGGCGGCCGATAATACACTTTAAAAACTTACGAACGTATGAAAGCAGTAATGATTATTATGAACCAGGCGCATTACACGGAAGTGGTGGATAACCTTTCATCTTTGAATATCCGTGGTTATACGGCTTGGAAGCAAGTATACGGAAGAGGGAGCAAGACGGGTGAGCCGCATTACGGTAATCACGCATGGCCTACGGTTAATGATGCGATTATGACTATTGTCGAGGATGATCGTGTGCCGGTATTATTGAAGTATTTGAAGGACTTGGACGCTCAGCATGAAAGACTCGGTCTCCATGCCTTTGTGTGGAATATCGAGGATATGATTTGAACCGGAGAAGATAGAGTTTCACAATAATACTTGCCTTGCCCGTGATTGTAAAGATTACCTCCGACAATGGAGCAGATCGTTACCGGAGGTGTCGTTCTAAGCGACACCTCCGGTTCTTAATAAATGGTTTTCGGCCTTTAACCAAATTGATAATCTTCGGCTTGCTGAATTGATATAGATAATATTTATAGTTTTCATAGAAAAAATCTATAAAGTATTTTTCTTTTTTATTTTCATTTCTAAAAAATTCCATTTACATTTGCCCCGTAGTGATAAATTTACTACCTGCCTTAATACGACAGAAATAATATATAAAATCCTGGTGAATGGATAAAATAATATATATTTCAATGTTACGCCTCTCGTTAATGAAAGTTAAAATATCGGGGGGGGGGGTTATTTACATTATTTAACCAATTCTTAACCGTTTCTATTTTTACCTATGCATTCTCTTTCTTAGAAAGACCGACATTCCTTGTATGCTCCTCTATAATAAAAGCAAAAAATGGCATTGTCGTATTATCATCTGGGGTATTGTTTCGAATAGTATTTACGATTACTGAAATTACACTAGTTATTCCGGATGTATTTCCGGATATACAGAGAAAACCAACTCTCCTGTTCTCCAACCCTCTGTTGTTATTTTCATCAAATCAAAACAATCCGAAACAGAATCCGTATTGTCTTTCGTCAAAGACGAAAGAGATAGGCTCGGTTTTTGTTTTTTTCCTTTTTTGCATTTATCATCGTCTCTCGACGAACTTTCAAATAAAATATCTACAATATGAATAACAAAAATTTTAATTTAAGCGGCAAAACCCGCTCAGAACATGATCTTCTGGGAAATATGGAAGTCCCTGTTGAATACTATTTCGGTATACAAACGATGCGTGCATTGGATAATTTTAATATCAGTAGTTCCCGATTATATCATTATCCACACATAATCGTTGCCCTATCCGATGTGAAAGCGGCCGCAGCGGAAGCTAACCAAGAGCTCGGATTAATCGAACCGATTATTGCTAAAGCTATTGTGCAAGCATGTAAAGAAATTAGAAAGGGTAAATACCACGAATATTTTGTAGTGGATATGATACAAGGTGGCGCCGGAACGTCCGTCAATATGAATGCAAATGAAGTGATTGCCAATAGGGCATTGGAAATGCTTGGGCATTCTAAAGGCGAATACACATATTGTCATCCGAACAATCATGTGAATCGGTCGCAATCTACTAACGATACGTATCCGACTGCTATGAAAATCGCTTTGTACCGCAGTATTGGTGATTTGGTGGATACTCTTCGAAATCTCATCGTTGCCTTTCATGAAAAGGGGAAAAAATTCTCGGGCGTAATTAAAATGGGTCGAACTCAATTACAGGATGCTGTTCCCATGACCTTAGGTCAGGAGTTTGAGGCCTTTGCGGCTACTCTGGAAGAAGAAGTCTTGTTACTGGAACGTAACCGTAAATTATTGTTAGAGATAAATATGGGTGCAACTGCGATCGGAACAGGTATCAATGCCGATCCGCGTTATGCCGAAATATGTACCCGTCATTTGGCCGAAATAACCGGCCTTCCTGTAGTAAAAGCTGAAAATATGATTGAAGCGACGAGTGATACCGGCGTTTTTATCATCAATTCTTCCACTATAAAACGGTTAGCGGTAAAAATATCTAAGATATGCAATGATTTGCGGTTATTGTCTTCCGGCCCACGAACAGGTTTAAATGAAATCAATCTTCCCCCTATGCAACCCGGCTCGTCCATCATGCCGGGAAAAGTCAATCCCGTTATCCCCGAAGTGGTGAATCAAATTGCTTTTAAGGTTATAGGCAATGACCTGACGGTAACCATGGCTTCGGAAGCCGGGCAATTGCAACTGAACGTCATGGAGCCGATTATCGTCTTCTCTCTGATGGAAAGCATATCCATCCTTATTAAGGGCTTACAAACATTGCGAAAAAAATGCATCGAAGGCATTACCGCCAATGAAGAGCATTGCAAAAATATGGTACTGCACAGTATCGGCTTGGTGACGGCTTTAAATCCTTATCTGGGCTATGAGACATCTAGCCAATTGGCCGCCGAAGCGTTGAAAACGGGGAAGGGGGTGTATGAATTGGTGCTGGAGAAGAAACTTATGGAGAAAGAAAAACTCGATGATATACTGAAACCGGAAAATATGATCAAGCCTCGAAAAATGTCATAACGTACCGTTTTTATGAAAAAAAAGATTACAATGCAGATATCCATTGACTTATTGATAATAGTATGTTGTTACAACTACTGATCGTACTGATTGCGATTATCATCGGAGCCCGCTTAGGTGGGATAGGCTTAGGCGTAATGGGTGGGATAGGGCTTGCTATTCTCACATTTGTCTTCGGACTTCAACCTACCTCGCCCCCTATTGATGTGATGTTGATGATTGCGGCTGTCATTTCGGCTGCTTCTTGCATGCAAGCAACCGGTGGATTGGACTATATGGTGGATTTGGCAGAAAAGCTTTTGCGAAAGAATCCGTCCAAAGTAACCTGGATAAGCCCTATGGTAACGTATCTCTTTACGTTTGTTGCGGGAACAGGACATGTGGCTTATTCCGTTTTGCCGGTTATTGCCGAAGTGGCCACAGAGACGAAAGTAAGACCCGAACGCCCGTTGGGCGTGTCGGTGATTGCTTCCCAGCAAGCTATTACCGCAAGCCCCATTTCGGCGGCTACCGTAGCCCTTTTAGCCCTTTTGGCGCCATTTGATGTTACCTTGTTAGATATACTGAAGATTTCGATTCCCTCTACCCTTATCGGTTGTATGGCTGCTGCCTTTTGTTCTTTGAAAGTTGGAAAAGAACTTGAAAACGATCCCGAATATCAAAGACGTCTTCGAGAAGGTTTGCTAAACAGCCATGACAAGAGTAACAATAAAAAAAATTACAATAAGAGAAATGCTATTATTTCCATTGTGATATTTTTATCGGCAACCGTTTTCGTTGTGTTATTCGGCTCCATTCAATCGTTACGTCCGACCTTTGAGGCGAACGGAGAAATTACGCAACTGAATATGCCGTATATTATAGAAATACTGATGTTGTCTGCGGCGGCGCTGATTCTTGTCGTAACAAGAACAAACGGATTGGAAGCAACAAAAGGATCCGTGTTTGGAGCAGGCATGCAAGCCGTCATAGCCATTTTCGGCATTGCTTGGATGGGCGATACGTTTATTCAGGGTAATCTGACTCAGATAACTGCTTCTATTCAGGAGATCATCATGCAGTACCCGTGGATTTTCGGCTTCGCCTTATTTTTTATGTCTATTCTTCTTTATAGCCAAGCGGCTACTGTTAGGGCATTAGTACCATTAGGTATCGCATTAGCGGTATCTCCCTATACGCTTATTGCCTTATTTCCTGCGGTAAACGGATATTTTTTCATACCCAATTATCCGACTGTTGTTGCGGCAATTAATTTTGACCGGACGGGATCTACCCATATAGGTAAATATATACTGAATCACTCTTTTATGATGCCTGGTTTAGTAGCTACTACGGTAGCTATTATAGTAGGATTAGGGTTGGTACAGTTATTTTTCTGATTTATAATTTATTGATATTTTAATTTTATTCTTATGAAAACAAAAAAAAATCTATTGTTCGTAGGGCTTTTTCTATGGCTCTCATTGGCTGTAGCCTTTGCACAAAAGCCGAATGTGTACATTTTAGCAACCGGCGGTACTATTGCAGGTACCGGGACTTCTTCTACAAAAACAACTTATACTGCCGGACAAGTGGCTATCGGCACCCTTTTGGATGCCGTACCTGAAGTAAATGAAATCGCGAATGTAACCGGAGAACAAATCGTAAAAATAGGTTCTCAGGATATGAATGACGAGGTATGGTTGATTTTGGCGAAACGAATCAATGAATTGTTCGCCCGTGGCGATGTAGACGGTATTGTCATTACCCACGGAACCGACACGATGGAAGAGACCGCTTTTTTCCTGAACTTAACGGTCAAAAGCGATAAACCGGTTGTCTTGGTAGGTTCTATGCGCCCTTCTACCGCCATGAGTGCAGACGGACCTTTGAATCTTTACAATGCGGTTGTGGTGGCAGCTTCTAAAGAATCTAAAGGTAAAGGAGTCTTAGTGGCTATGAATGGAATGATTTTGGGAGCTCATAATGTATTGAAAACAAATACAGTGGAGGTGGAAACCTTTAAATCTCCCAATTCAGGCCCTTTGGGATATGTTCATAACGGTAAAGTCTTTTTCTCTGAAGTTCCCGTCAAAAAACATACATTCCAATCCGATTTTGATGTAGCTAATTTAAATGAATTACCAAAGGTCGGGATCATATACAGTTATTCAAATGTTGAAGATCATGCTTTAAAAGCATTAATCAACAACGGCTATAAAGGAATTATCCATGCGGGTGTGGGAAATGGAAATATTCATAAGAATATTTTTCCGGGACTAGTAGAAGCTCGTAAGAAAGACATATTGGTTGTCCGTTCTTCCAGAGTTCCGACTGGTCCTACCACTCTGGATGCGGAGGTTGACGACAATAAATATCAGTTTATCGCTTCGCAAGAATTGAATCCGCAGAAAGCGCGTATTCTGTTAATGTTGGCTTTAACAAAAACTTCCGATTGGAAAAAAATACAGAATTATTTTAATGAATACTAAATGACATAATTATGAAAAGAGGAATTATTCTTGTCATATATATTTGTTGCATAGGTAGTATCATTTTTGCTCAGCAAAATGCTTCTTATCCTGACGAGTCGACTTTACTCGAAAGAGTGGCCAAAGTAGAAAAGAAAGCCGACAAATTCAACTTCTTCCTCAATATGCATAGTAGCTTTGACAGTTATATCGATAACGACGGGTTTCAAGGCTCCGGTTTTAATATGCGCCAATTCCGTATAGAAGCAAAAGGAAATATCAACGATTGGCTTTCTTACCGATGGAGGCAACGATTGAACAGGCCAAATGATGCCGGAAATGCTTTTGATAATATGCCCACTTCGATTGATGTTGCAGGAATAGGTGTCAAATTGTCCGATAAACTCTCGTTATTTGCCGGAAAACAATGTGCTGCCTACGGGGGAATTGAATTCGACTTGAATCCCATAGAAATTTATGAATATAGCGATATGATAGAATATATGAGCAATTTCCTTACAGGTATTAATATTGCGTATGATATCACACCGGCTCACCAATTGCAGTTTCAGGTATTAAACGGACTAAATAATACTTTCGAGAAAACGTATATCGCGCCCGGTATTGAAAAAAGTAAACTGCCTTTTGTCTATACGCTTAATTGGAACGGAAATATGTTCGGCGGAGCTTATAAAACTCGCTGGTCGGCCTCTATCATGAGTGAAGCCAAAAGCAGGAATCAACTCTATTTAGCATTTGGCAATGATATTATATTCAGTCCTAAAGCAAATATGTTTTTTGATATCATGTATTCCCGGGAAGGTTTGGATCGGGAGGGTATTATGAGTACTATTTTACATGATGGAACAAGAAATGCGTTTGATGCCGGATACTTGTCGTTTGTTTCAAAATTCAACTTCCGGGTTCATCCTTTATGGAATGTTTTTTTACAAGGAATCTACGAAACGGCTTCTTTAACCAAAACATATGATGAATTTGAAAAAGGAAAATATCGCACATCACTGGGATATTTTACCGGAATCGAATATTATCCGATGGAAAGTAATCTGCATTTCTTTTTAACGTATGTAGGACGGGCTTTTCAATATGAAAAAAGAGCCGCTCTGACCGACTACCATACGAATAGAATTTCCGTAGGGTTCATTTATCAATTACCGATGTTTTAATGTTTTACCGGGTAGGCCGCATTGCGTACCACCGGTTCGCCCAAAAGCAGAATTAAAGGCGCTTCTAATTGAACCTGCGGAATCACGACGAGTGATTCCGCAGGCTATTTTTTTAAAAGGTTATTCTTCCGAAATATTGTTGTGAATGAATTGCTCAACCGGACTGTTGGGCTTAAGGATGTCTTTTAGTTCGGAATAGGGTATCGTCACATCAATCACACCCATTGCATAAGGGGCAATTTCGTATTGATTATATGAATAGTGGATACCTTCGTTACTCAGCCAAAAATTATTATTCGGAACGATATCCTCGACTTCGAAAAATCCTTCTGAAATCAACGAATCGGGGACGGTTACGTTATACTTTTTCATCAGATTACGGACGATTTTCTCCGTTAACGGCTTGAAATAGTTGGGGACAAAAAGGTCTTCTTCCGAAAGGGTCGTCAATTCGTTGAGATCGATATTGACGTAAGTCACGTGAAAAGAACCGTGTGCTCCGCCGGTATAATCGCTATACTCGACGGCATAACTTAGCAGCGAGTCGTTTTGGAACAATATTCTATTATCGTTATTCATATAATACCAATACCAGGAAGGTGTTTTTCCTTCCAGACGGGTTTTATCGGTATAGAAATCATCTGCTAATACCCGATACTCTGCCGTATAGTCAGCGAGATATTTATCAACCGCTTCTTCAGCCGATAGACTATCGTATTTTTGATTGTTGAAAAATGTTCCTTTCACTATTTGTTGCAGGCGGGCTAAATCTTCCGGATTACGGAACTTTTTAGGATAAACAAATCCGATGCTCACATCCGAATACGGAAGAGTCGTATCGTTTTCCTGTTCCAATAAAGGAATTCTTTTCTCCACGCGGATCGTATCAAATTCGATCGAAAAGTCATCCCCCGCTTTTTTATCTTTACAAGAAAAGAGAAGACCGAAAGAAAGGACTCCGAGAATAATAAAGAAAGAAGAGCCGTAATTTATTTTCATACGATATTTATTATTGAATAATTTGTTTGATGGCACCCAATTCAGGGTAGAAAATCACCTTAATGGGTTGCTTGAAATTGTCGAACATTTTTTTGACGAGGACATCTTGTGTTCCGTATTGTACCACATCTACATCCAATGATTGTTTGCGCTCATTCAGTTCTATGGTGAGGAGCGCCTTACCCGGAATATTGTATACCAATCCTTCCGTTAATTTCTTTTCCAGCCGATCGCGGTCTTTTTCCGATAAGGGCAAATCGACTTTGGGCGTTTTGCTTTCTAATGATAAATAAAGGGGCGCTCCGGCTAAATTATCTTTGTCCAACGGGCCTAATTTTTCCGAAAAACGAGCGACGACCTTCCGCGTAATATTTTTCTCATCGGGAGTTAACGACACCGCATGAATAAAATATTCCGTATGGACACTACCAGCAAAGAGTTCTGTAAGCGCTTTCTCCTGATTATTCAATTCTTCCATGACCACTTTATAGGCATTTCCGTCGGGAGGCATCGATTCGGCTTCTCCGGTAAGGATATCGTTGCTGCTCCGGCGTAATTGAAGGATTTGCTTCGATACCAGTTCTGCTTGTTTTGCCGTCGATCCGGCCAGAAGTATTTCTTCCGAAAAGAAGCGATGCGGATTGGATGAGGGAACGGTGGACGGCGGAACTTCCATTTCTTGTGCCGTTGCCTGTTCCGGTTGAGCATTTACCGAACAAATAACCCCGTCTTCACGCAGATAGACATAAGGCTCCAACGTGTTGGAGCGGAATTCGATCATAAAGGAATTCGTTTTGTCGGCAATGCCTTTATTGGCCACCTTTATATCCTCTACGCTATAAACCGATTTGCTTTCGGTAATCGGTTTTTCAATGCCCAAGTAGCGTTGGGCATATTGATAAAAATCGCCACGCTGATACGTGGTCTTTTTAACTAACAGTTTTATTTCGAACGATGTTTTGGGAAGCGAATAGACGATTCCGTAATCGTTCGCTTTAACGGCATTCACCCGCGTGGTTTTTTGTCCGTAAGCCGTGACGAATATTGCTAAACAAGCTAAGAGTAACAGATGTATTCTTCTCATAACAGAGGAAAATTAAAGTTTAATAAGCCGATTCAAACTGATGAAGGAAGCGGATGTCGTTATCAAAAAATAACCGTATATCGTTAATCTGATACTTCAGCATCGCAATGCGTTCGATGCCCATCCCTAAAGCATAGCCCGAATACACACTACTGTCGATACCGCAATTTTCAAGGACGTTGGGATCGACCATGCCGCATCCCATGATTTCCACCCATCCCGTATGCTTACAGATATTGCATCCTTTTCCGCCGCAAATATGGCAGGAAATATCCATTTCGGCGCTGGGCTCTGTAAAAGGGAAATAAGACGGCCGCAAACGGATACGCGTATTGGAACCGAACATCTCTTTTGCGAAGAAAAGCAAGGCCTGCTTCAAGTCGGCAAACGATACATTCTTATCGATATACAATGCTTCCACTTGATGGAAAAAACAATGAGCCCGGGCAGAAATGGCTTCGTTTCTATATACCCGTCCCGGACAGATGATGCGAATAGGCGGTTGTGTTTTTTCCATTACCCGCGTTTGCACCGAAGAAGTATGCGTACGCAGCAATATATCGGGATTGCTTTGAACGAAAAAAGTATCCTGCATATCGCGCGCCGGATGATCTTCCGCAAAATTCAACGAAGAAAAAACATGCCAATCGTCTTCCACTTCGGGGCCTTCGGCAATGGAAAAGCCCAAACGCTTAAAGATAGAGCAAATTTCTTCTTTGACCAACGAGATAGGATGGCGCGTGCCCAAAGGAATAGGATATGAAGTGCGAGTAAGATCTATTTCGCCGGATGAAGACGAGGAAGTCTCGAATTGATCTTTCAGCGATTGTATTTTGTGCTGTGTTTTCTGCTTTAATTCATTCAGGTTTTTACCTACTTCCCGTTTTTGGTCGGAAGGAATATTCCGAAACTCTTCCATCAAAGAAGACACGATGCCTTTTTTACTGAGATATTTAATGCGCAAGGCTTCCAGTTCCTCGGCTCCGGAAGCGGTTAGTTTGTCAATTTCTACAAGAAGTCCTTCTATTTTTTCAGTTATATTCATTGCGAATAGCCATAAAATGATTCAATTGTACAAAAATACACTTTTTCTGACGATTCGCCGGTCTTTTAAGGAAAAGATTTGTGAACAATACTCGGTTTGTAAGGGCGAAATATGTATTTTTGCCGATGCAAGAATCATTTTACAGATGCTGAACAGGGTACGGAGATTTATCGGGCAAAATAACTTGTTGACGCCGCATGCTAAAGTCATTGTGGGCTTAAGCGGCGGAATGGATTCGATGGTGTTGCTCGATGTGCTGATAAAGTTGGGGTACGAGTGTATGGCGGCTCACTGTCATTTCCATTTGCGGGGAGCCGAATCCGACCGGGATGCCGGCTTCGTGAAGGAATGGTGTGAGCGTCACGATATCAATTTAAAGACCATCGATTTTGATACTTTCGCATATGCCGGCCGCAAGAAGATTTCGGTAGAGATGGCTGCCCGGGAATTACGTTACGACTGGTTTGAAACGCTTCGCCGGGAATATCAACCGCAAGCCGTCGCCATCGCCCATCATCAGGATGATTCGGTCGAAACGGTATTACTCAATTTAGTACGTGGTACGGGAATCAGAGGATTAACAGGCATCGCCGCGAAGAACGGTTATATTGTCCGTCCGTTGTTGTGCCTGACACGTGCAGAAGTGGAACACTATGTGAAAGAGCACGCTATCCCGTATGTGACAGACAGTACCAACAACGATGATTATTACTTGAGAAATGCCTTGCGGTTAAACATTATTCCGGCGCTGGAGAAACTGAATCCCTCGGTCAAGGACTCTATTTTCAACACGTCGCGCCATCTTGCGGAAGTAAAAAAGGTGTACGATGATTCTATCTGCAAAGCTGTGAAAGACGTTTACCGGAAGGATAAGATCGATATCGAGGTCCTGTTGGAAACGGTGTCGCCTTCGGCCGTATTATATGAGATATTATCGCCTTTAGGATTCACCCCCTCCACGATAGATGATGCGCTGGAGAGTGTGAATGCTATTTCGGGAAAAACTTTCTATTCCGACGGTTACCGGTTGATAAAAGATCGTTCTTATTTCATTTTGGATCGCCTTTCCTCCTCAGAAAATGATGTCCGCGAGTATACTATCGGTGCGGAGACGAGCCAAATTACTTCGCCCGTACATTTAGATATCCGGATAGAAAAGAGAGGTGTAAAGTTAGACAAGTCACCGCTTACGTTATCGGCCGATATGGACAAGCTTTCTTTTCCGTTGCTCCTTCGCAAATGGAACGCCGGCGATTGGTTCGTTCCGTTCGGAATGAAAGGGAAGAAGAAGCTGAGCGATTATTTCAATGACCGTAAATTCAGTTTGAAAGATAAAGAAGACGTATGGATACTTACATCAAAAGACGATATTGTTTGGATCGTGGGAAAGCGCGCTGATAACCGGTTTAGAATAAGTGAGAAAACCGATCGGGTTTTCATTATAGAATATAGACAAGGCGATTGAATTTATATTAATTAATGAATCTTTTTCTTTTTTTGTGCAGCTTTTTTGAAGAATCTTCATCTATTAGATAAAACATTCTATTTTGATTTTTGTTATAAATAATAAAACGAATCGATGAAAACAAATACATTTAAAGACATTTTGACCGTAGCGGCACTGACCGGGATTGCTTATTATATTGCGCGTTATTATCATCAAAAAAAACAACGTGATAAAGAGTCTCGTGAATTTCTTCATTTCCAACTCTTTTAAGACTCATTTATTACCCGATTAAACGTTACCGAGGGTGTTGCTTGAAGCGACGCCCTCGATGAGTTTACAAATACTGACTCTTTTTTAAGCGATGGGGATTGTCTTTGTTCTTTTCTCTCTTTTTGTTACCTTTGCATGTTTATTAATTCCGAAAAAACTATTGATACATTATTATTAATTATTATGCTCTCACTTAAAGTTATAAAGAATGATCCGGAAGAGGTGATCAAAAGATTAGCGAAAAAGCATTTTGATGCGGAAGCCATTATTCACGAGATCGTAGCATTGGATGAATTGCGGAGGACTACCCAAACGAGTCTCGATCAATTATTATCGGAGATAAACACTCACTCGCGCTCCATCGGACAACTCATGAAAGAAGGCCGCAAGGAAGAAGCCGAAAAGGTACGTTCCAACGTAGGTGAGTTGAAGGAAACGTCGAAAACCTATGAGGCCACCTTGAAAGATGCGGAAGAAAAAATGCACCGTTTATTAGTAACCATTCCCAATTTGCCCCACGAGTCGGTTCCCGAAGGAAAAGGTTCCGAAGACAATGCGATTGAAAAGACGGGAGGAACGATTCCTACTTTATCGGCCGAAGCGCTGCCGCATTGGGAATTAGCAAAAAAATACGATATCATCGATTTCGAATTAGGGGTGAAAATTTCCGGCGCGGGTTTCCCTGTTTATAAAGGAAAAGGCGCCCGTTTGCAACGTTCGTTGATTAATTTCTTTTTGGATTGCGCCCGCGACGAGGGATTTACCGAAATACAACCTCCTTATGTGGTGAATGCCGCATCGGGATTCGGAACCGGGCAATTGCCGGATAAAGACAGCCAGATGTATCATGTGGATTTGGACGATTTATATCTGATCCCTACGGCGGAGGTCCCGGTGACGAATATTTACCGCGATGTCATTCTGGAGGAAAAAGACCTGCCGATAAAAAATACGGCTTATTCGGCCTGTTTCCGCCGCGAAGCCGGATCGTACGGTAAGGATGTGCGCGGATTAAACCGATTGCACCAATTCGACAAAGTGGAAATCGTATGCATCGAAAAGCCGGAAAACTCCTACGCCCGGCTGGAAGATATGGTGCGATACGTACAGACGCTGGTTGAAAAACTCGAATTGCCGTGGCGTATTTTGCGTCTTTGCGGGGGCGACTTGAGCTTTACATCGGCCTTGACCTTCGATTTCGAAGTGTTTTCGGCCGCTCAGCAGCGTTGGCTGGAAGTCAGTTCGGTATCCAATTTCGAAAGCTATCAGGCCAACCGGTTGAAGTGCCGTTATCGCGATGAGCACCGCAAGACTCAGTTATGTCACACGCTTAACGGCAGCGCTTTAGCTTTGCCCCGCATCATGGCGGCGCTGCTGGAGAATAATCAAACCCCATCAGGAATAACGATACCGGAAGTATTGGTACCCTATACCGGTTTTTCGGTTATCGATTGATACTTTTTTACCCCCATGGTAAAAAATTCTATTTAGCGGACTACACGGGATGTGCGGTCCGTTTTTTTATTTATCCGTCAAACGAATGGAGCCGTTAGATGGGAACGCCATAAGAGCTACATTCCAGGAAAAACGGTGTTTGTCGATGAAATGACGGCGTTTGTCTATTCCTTTTGTATAGGGACAGAAAGGAGTGTATTTTTGTGAAAATTTGGTTAGAAGGAAATAAACGTCAAAAATATATGGAATTGTCATTGAAGCATCATCCTACAAAAAGAGTGTTTTTTGTTTTGTTGTCTGTATTTCTTTTCTCTTTTTCCGTGTTTGCCCAAAGCAAGGACACGATATCGGGAAAGGTGGTTGAAGAAGATACGCAAGAAGCCATCCCGCTGGCGAATATCCGTATTTTGACGCAATCCGACAGCACGTTCGTGGGCGGAAAGACCTCCGGTTCCGACGGAACATTTTCGATTCCCGTCAATAACGGATCTTACATCGTGCATATCTCTTTTATCGGCTATACGGATGTTTATAAAAATGTAACGGTAACGGCTTCCCATCCGCAAGCCTCGTTGGGCGACGTTGTGATGACCACCGATGCTATATTATTGTCCGAAACCGTGGTAACGGCAAAAGCCCCGGAGATATCGGTCAAGGGAGATACGATTGAATACAATGCCGCTTCCTATAAAGTGACGGAGAGTGCAGTGGTGGAAGATCTGCTGAAAAAGATGCCGGGTGTGGAAGTGGGTACCGACGGAAAAATAACGGTAAACGGCCGAGAAATTAAGAAGATATTGGTCGATGGAGAAGAATTTTTCAGCGACGATCCGAAGGTGGCATCGAAAAATCTTCCCGCCAAGATGGTCGATAAACTGCAAATACTCGATCGCAAAACGGAGATAGCGCGCATGACGGGTTTCGATGACGGGGACGAAGAGACAGTGATTAATCTTACCGTGCAACCGGGCATGAAAGAAGGCCTTTTCGGTAACGCTTTTGCCGGTTATGGGAGTCAAGATCGTTATGAGGCCAATGCGATGGTGAATTATATGAAAGACAAGAATCAGTACACCTTTTTGGGGGGAATCAACAATACGAACAATGCCGGCTTCTCTGATCTGGCGTCGTCGATGTTCAGCGGAATCGGCGGACGTGGACGACGTGGAGGAGGTTTCGGATCGCAAGACGGTATAACCACTTCGGCCAATGCCGGAGGTAACTTCAGCACCCAACTGAAGCCGAATTTCAAGTTAGGAGGAAATGCGCGTTACGGATATACCGATAATGACGTGACTTCGTCGGTATTGACTCAAAATTTGCTGAGCAGCGGCAATACGTTGGAAAGCGAGAACAATCTGGCCAACAACAGGAGCCAAAATATCAATGTAGACCTTCGGATGGAGTGGGAGCCGGATTCGCTCACCACGATTATCTTCCGGCCGGAAGTGGCTCTTTACAATAATCGGCGCATGGAGTCGGGCGATTTCTTAACAACCACCGAACTATCGAATGATACCATTAACAATGGTAACTCGCAGTATGTGTCGGAGGGCGACGGCAAGGAAGTTCGCCTGCGCCTCGATGCCAGCCGCGAATTGGGTAAGAAAGGGCGTGTGTTGAGCGCCCAGTTACGAGGCGATTTCAGCGATTCGCAGAACTCCGGAACCAATGTCTCGAATACTTATTACACCGGGGACCTCGAAGATGATCTTATCGATCAACGTTTCACTTATGCCAATAACAGCCGGAACCTGAGAGGATATTTGTCGTATGTGGAGCCGATCGGTAAAAACAAGTACCTCCAGTTGGCTTACAGTTACCGGCAAAACCTGTCGGAGTCGGATAAAGATACGCGTTCGAAAGACGGTGCCGGAAATTATGAAGTGCTCGACTCAGCTTACAGCAAGCGGCTGGAAAATACGTTTGAGAATCAGGAGATCGAGTTGAATTTCCGGGGAGTAGGCGAAAAATACGATTATATGTTTGGTTTTTCGGTTCAACCCGCGCGTTCGCACAGTAAAACATTTATCGGCGCCGAAGAAATCGATAACGTGCAACAAACAGTGGTAAACTATTCGCCTATGGCACAGTTTAACTATCGGTGGAGCCGTACGCACAACCTGCGAATCCGCTATTTCGGGGATACCGATCAACCGTCGGTCACACAACTCTCGCCGGTTGTCGACGTGTCGGATCCGCTGAATGTGACCTACGGTAATCCCGAACTGAAACCGTCGTTCGAGCACCGGTTAAACCTTCGCTATCATCATTCGAATCCCGAAAAGGCCCGTTCGATCATGACGTTTGTCAATGCCGGATATCGTACCAACGACATCGTGTCGTCAACCTCTACCGATATTTCTACCGGACGAAAAGAAACGACTTACCGTAATGTGGCGGGTAACTGGAATGCCGACGGACGGCTCATCATGAACGTGCCGCTGAAGAACATCAAGTTTTCGGTGTTCTCTATGTCGTATGCGGGCTATAATCACACCAACGGTTTCTCGAACAACGAGGACAATCTGAACCGGCGGTTGAATTTGTCGGAATCACTCGGATTAACGTACCGTTCGGATGCCTTTGATTTCGGCGTTCGCGGAAATATTAATTACAACTCCGTGAAAAATAGTCTCGAGGGACAACAGAATCAAGAATACTTCAACTATGGAGGCTCGGGCAATACCACCATTTACCTACCTTGGGATTTATCGGTTGAAAGCGATGTAACCTATTCCACGAACTCCGGATATTCCGACGGATACGAACAGAACGAATGGTTGTGGAACGCTTCGATACAGAAACAATTGTTTAAACAAAAGAACGGAACACTTCGTTTGAAGATATATGATATCTTGCAGCAGCGTAGCAATATCAGTCGCAGTGTATCGTCGAATTATATTCGCGATACGACGACGAATACGCTTACGAGTTATTTTATGGTGCATTTCGTGTACCGCTTCAATATCTTTAAAGGAGGCGCTACGCAAGATGATATGATGCGTGACCGGCGTTTCGGCCCTCCCGGAGGGGAGCCTGGCGGAGGCCGATTTTAAAAGACAATGAGACTGGAGACCGGAGACTGGAGACCGGAGACTGGAGACCGGAGACTAAAAGGAACAAATAATGGAACCTAAAAAAAGAAAAGGATATAACAATCCCTTTATACATGTGTTGCTGTGGGGAATTATTTTCATACTCCCGTATTTCTTCTCTGATTTCGATAGTGTTTTTCAGTGGAAGCGCTTTATGCGTTCCGTGCCGGAGATGCTTTCCTTTTTATTAGTATTCTATCTGAATTATTTTGTGTTGATTAAACAAGTTTTGTTCAAAGGAAAGACCAAAGAGTTTATCTTTTACAACATCCTGTTGATAACCGGTATAGCATTGTTGATGCATTACGGATATGAGATTTACCGCTTTCTGAATCCCGAATTTCGTCCGCGTTTTCGCCGTCGGGGACCTTCGCCCTGGTTTTTTGTCATCCGGAATGCCACGTCGTTATTGCTGATGACCGGATTGAGCGTTGCCATCCGCATGAGCGAACGGTGGTTTAAGGTGGAAAACGAACGCAAAGAGTTGGAAAGGGCCAAATCCGAAGCGGAATTGCAGAATCTCAAGAACCAAATCAGCCCGCATTTCCTTCTGAATACCTTGAATAATATCTATGCGCTCATCGAGTTCGACCCGCCGAAGGCTCAAACGGCCGTGATGGAATTGAGCAAGCTCTTGCGTCATCTGCTTTATGACAACAGCCAGAGTTATGTGCCGCTGGCGCAAGAGATGAGCTTTATCCATAATTACATCGAACTGATGCGTATCCGGTTGGCCGATAATGTGACGGTAACCACCCACATGAATGTCAACAAAACCTCGCGCACGATGATTGCTCCATTAATTTTTATATCTTTGATTGAAAATGCGTTCAAGCATGGCGTGAGCAGCCATAAGCCGTCGTTTATCGATATTACGTTACGCGAACTTCCGGAGGGAAAGGTGGAGTTTATCTGCAAAAACAGTTATTTTCCCAAAACCGAGTCCGACAAAAGCGGAAGCGGTATCGGGCTGGAGTTGGTGAAGAAGCGTTTGCAACTCGTCTATCCCGGAAATTATACCTGGAAGCATCGTATCGACGGCGATGTGTACACGACAACGCTGATTATTGATACAAAAAAAAGAAGCGAATGATACTGAATTGTTGGATCGTGGATGATGAGCCGCTGGCCCTGTCGTTGTTGGAGTCGTATGTGGAGAAAACACCCTTCCTGAAATTAACGGGCAAGTACAGCAATGCCGTATCGGCGATGAACCGTATCGAGGAGGAGCAGGTGGATGTGCTTTTTTTGGATATCCAGATGCCGGAAGTCAATGGCATGGAGTTTGCCCGTTCGGTTTCGGCAAACACGCGGTTGATCTTTACCACCGCCTTTAGTGAATATGCTTTGCAGGGCTATAAGGTGAGTGCGCTGGATTACTTGTTGAAGCCTTTTTCGTATGCCGACTTTCTGACGGCTGCCAAGAAAGCGCTCCATTGGTTCGAGATGACTTCGGCGGGGCGGAATACATCGGGAGATGAAAACGAATCGGGCATTTTTGTGAAATCGGAGTATAAGCTGATTCATATCTTATACGACGACATTCTTTATATCGAAGGGTTGAAAGATTACGTGAAGATTTATACCGAAAGCGCCGGGCGGCCTATTCTTTCGTTAATGAGCCTGAAGACCATGGAAGAAAAACTACCGAAGAATCGTTTTGTGCGGGTACACCGGTCTTACATTATCCGGAAAGACAAAATAGAAAGCATTTCCAAGAACCGTATCATTATCGGAAATCGGCAAATACCCATAGGGGATACGTATCGCGAAAATTTTATCGGTAAATTGGATAAATAGCCGTCAGTAGCGCAGCGCTTCGTTGAGTTCGTCGTCGGTGAGTTTGCCATTCTTGTTTTTCTTGAATGCCGCACCTATTTTTTCGACTTTTGTATTGAGATGCTTATATATTTCGAGTATCTCTTTATCAGTCATATCCTGCGACGAATGGAATGAGGCGACCCTACGATGAACATCATTCTCTTTTATAGCGGAAGCAAAAACTTTTTTCATATAACCACTCTTTCTAAGATTTCGGAAAGCAAAATAACTCATTTTTTTTGAAAGAAAACCGCGAAAGTTGTTAAGATAATGTTACGTTTTTGTTACATTCCTGCTATCCCGCCCGAGGCGCGCTTTTCGCTGTTCTCAAAATTCTTGATTCCCGATAATCGTCGGGTTAGGAAAGCCAAATTATCGAAGCAAGTACCCGTAAACGATCAATTAATGGGTTAGAGCTTTTCGATTTCTTCGGCAGAAAGTCCGGTGATTTTAGTAATAACAGGAAGCGACAGCCCTTCAGCTTTCATGTTGCGAGCCGTCTCTGTTTTTCCTTCGATTATTCCTTTAGCCCGTCCTTCAGCTTCTCCTTCAACTCGTCCTTCAACTCGTCCTTCAGCTCGTCCTTCGGCTATTCCTTTAGCTCTGCCTTCTTGTTGTGCATAGGCAATCGTAGCCAAGTGGTCGCGATAGACCTTGATGCTCTCGTCGTACTTTTCCCGCTCCTCTTTGCTCAGGGAAGCGATGTCCGCAATCTTCTCCAACTTTTCAAAAGCTGCCTTGCGGGTTTTAAAAGGAATTCTTTTCAGTGTTTCCATATTCTTTAATATATAAATCCATCGTTCGAAATCTGTTTCGCATTCCTGTTCTTCTTTTGTGAAACAAGGAAGTTCTATGAAAATAAAACGTAGTTTATCCGTGAATTGTTCATGCGTATCACGGTCGGAAAGCACGATGTCCGACCGTAACTTTCCCGGGGTATCCTGCAAACGGAAATTCATGAAAAAGACTCCGTAAACCGGTTTTAGTTCGAACATCCAGTCTCCTCCGCGTTCCCCCTGACGGGTAACGGCCTGCGAGAGGTAATACGTAAATCGCTCCACGATCGCCCTCAAATTCCGGTAAAAGCTCCTTGTCGAGAAAGCGGATGTCTTTGATTGTTTTCTCTCCAACCAATAAATCGTTTAGAAATTCGATGATCAACTCTTTACTGACTTCTTGTCCGAATATCTTTTTAAACCCTACATCCGTAAAGGGATTAATGAACCGTGACATACACTTTATTTTAATTGTTATTGCAAAAGTAGAAAATAATTATGAATGATGATATCTTTTAGTGAGCAATCCTGTTTGTTGAATAATCGACTTAAACGATATCTTTTTTGCGGAATCTTTTTAGGGAGAGGAGGTAAGGGATGACGATCCAAGCCAATAATACGATGAAAGAGAGAACGGCGCTCCAGGTTGTCCCGAACATATCGATAAATACGGCTCCCGAATACCCTAACATAGCTGCAATATCTAACCGGAGCATGATTTGCAATCGCGCCAGATCGACCGGATTCAACATTAACAGCAACATGGTCAGTCCCTCTATCGGATAATCGCTGAATTGGAACAAAAGAAATAGTAGAATCGCATCGTAAAGCAGGGTGAAAAACAACCATAGCAGAATGGAAATCCCTATGCCGACGGATTTGTCATCGGTATATACAGCGATAAGAAAAGCGAGGGATACGGAGACGAGGGTGATGCCTATTCCCATGCCGAGAAGTAAAAATCCGGTCATGTTGAAAGAATACACGATAACCGGGATGCCTGCGCCTGCTACAAAAGCAAGACAGAGGCTGCCGGAGACTCCCGTGTAGATGCTACCCCAAAGACGTCCTCTTTTGATGGGCTGGCTCAACAGGAGCGTGATGAATTCCTTGCTGTTGTAAATATATATGGTGGAATATAGCAACGCCATGAGCGGTACGCTGAAAAGTACGATATACATGACCGTCAACACGGCTTTGGACTGGCTTTCTTCGAGCAGGAAAGATATCCATGATACCAAGGCGAGTACGATAAAATAAATGAGCGTTATTTTACTTTTCAGGATATCGAGGAATATAATCTTCGCTATATTATTCATGTTGCGTTTGTCTAAGGATTTTCATAACCGCATCTGTGATAGCCGGTTCCCCCGTATCCTCCAAAAGGGTACGGACCGGTTTGTAAAACAACACTTCGCCTTCTTCCATAAACACGATATGCGAGGCAAGATTATCGAGTTCGCTCAGGACGTGCGACGTGATAAAAATCAGCTTCCCGTTATCTTTCTCTTTCGATATCTTTTCTTTCAGGATAGCCGAGGCCAAAGGATCGAGTCCGGCGAAAGGTTCATCGAGAATAATCAGTTGCGGGCGGAACATAAAAGCAAGCGCAGCGCTTACTTTTTGAACGGTTCCCCCGGACAAGGTTCCCATTTTCTTCGTAGCAATCCGGTCCAGGTGAAACGATTGATAGAGCTCGTCGTCCGCCTCGTTTTGATCTCCTCTCACCGTCCTGATCAGGCGGAAAGTATCTTCGACGGACAGATGGCCGGGGAAATTGGCCGCCTGCGGCATGAAGCCGATGAGCCTTCGTATTTCCGAATCCCGGCGGACATTCCGGCCGAAAATGATCACCTCGCCCGTTTGCGGCGTTACCAGATTCAGCATGCATTTGATAAGAGTCGTTTTGCCACAAGCATTAGGGCCTATCAGGGCAATACATTTCTTTGCGCCGTCAAACTCCAGATTGATATTTTTCAAGACATGCAGTTTCCGATACTGTTTATGCAGATTCCGAATCGTAATCATAGGGCATGTTGTTTAATTGCCGGTTTGTCGTCCACGAAGTTTTGGGGTGTGACGGTAGGAATGATTCTTTCGGTTTGCTCTAACAGGTCGACCAGAAAACTCCGGAAGAACAGCATGGCGGCGGGCGTATATTCCGAAATGATCGCGAATAAACTTAACGGATGATAGGGGACATCGCCGATGCCGTCGCGATTAAGATCGTACCCTTTGTATTTGTCCCAGTAATTCCCGCTGAAATAGTTTTTTACGGAATTCCCGTTGGTGGTGACATCGAAAGTGTTTGCCACGAAATTGTTCCGGCTGAAAGTATTTTCGACACTGCTTGCCATCAGGCGCAAGGCCCAGCCGTTCTCGCGGAAAACATTTTCTTGCAGTGTGAGCGACAAGCCGCCTTCCATGAAGATACCCACCGTATTTCGGGCAAATTCGTTGCCGGAAACAGTACCATGGGAAATGTCCTTGAGCAAAAGTCCGTAAGAAGCTCCCCCCGTGTTGTTTCGGAACGTATTGTGCCGCATATTGATGTGGTTGGAAAACATGACGGCGACGCCCGCCCCGTTTTCGTGGAATATGTTATGGAGATAATCGTCATAGTTGGAGAACATAAAGTGCAGGCCGTACCTCAAACATCGCGCGACATCATTATCCCGGATGACGGAATTGGAAACGAATTCGAGATAGATGCCGTCCCGGTGCCTGCGGATATGATTTCCTTTGATGGTAAGATTCCGGCTTTTCCAGCAATGGATGGCATTTCCGATGAGCGGGTTTTCCGCAATCGACGTACTTATCCTATTATCCTCCAGCCGGCAACCCTGCGCCTCCTGAACGAGTATTCCGATGGAATTATCGGCAAACTCATTGCCTTTGATCGTCACTCCGGAGACACCCCTGTTTATTTTTAATCCGCAATACTCTTTTAGGGAAGACTTTCCCGAATGAATGACGGTAAACCCTTCGAAGATCACCTCATTTGCAAAAATGGAAACCACATCGCCTTTGTTGCCGCCGTCAATCACGGGAGAGCCGATTCCTATTAAGACGACCGGAATGGTAATAACCGGCATTTCGCGGTATAAGCCTTCATGAACGATGATACTATCGCCCGCCTTTGCCATAGCCAAGGCTTCGGAAATACTGTTCGTTTGCCGTCCGCTCCCCACATGGATACTTCCCGCACGCACCATGGAGGAAACGCCGTGGCAAAAAAGAATGAGAAAGCAGGGAATCAAAAACCGATATCTTCCCATGAAATGATTTCCGCATGGAGTTGTGTCGCTGCCTCTTCCGCCTCCTTTCGCGTTTCGAAAGCGGCGATATTCCCGTTCATCGGACTTTTGACGTCCCCGCCTTTGATATAAAAGGCTTTCGTCGCATCTAAGAAACGATCTTCTTTCGAATAATCGGAAACATAGCTCTTCTTCACCTTGGCATCTTTGTTTTCCTCCAAATAATTGACAAGGCAAAAGAAATCGTCGAATTTTAAACAGCGGCCTTTATCGGTGATAATTTGCGCATCGAATTTGGAATCGACAATCGTCATTCTGCAACGTTCACATTCATCTTCGTTCAGTCGGACAGTTTGCGGACGGTCGTTGACGCAGGAAAAGAGAATCGGAGCCAACAACGGGAGGAACAAGATATTTGCAACCGCCCCCTTTTTCTTGAAAATGCGATGGGCCCGGTACTCCTTTATGACGACAAAGGCCAATATTAATGCGGCTACAATGAGCAGGACGCCCCCGATATCGGGAATGGAATAGGCGCCGAAGTTAAGGAGCTGTTTATAGCCTAAAACAGGAGGCGAATAGGCCATGCCTGGGACTTTTATGGCAGCCGTGGGATCTAAGTTGTGCCCGTAGTTGTAGTTCCATCGATAAAAGTCGACTAAGGAAATAAGGCCGAAAACGACAAACGAAATGAAACTGATCAACGACATTTTGCGGCTTCGGAGAATGGCGGTAACGAGAATCAATACGGCAAAGGCAGCCAGGATATAGGGCAAAACGGTGAATTCGACAAAGTTTTCGGCATGCAAGGTCTGCATTCCGATATAATGGTTGAGGCCGTTTACCGCATCGACATCTCCGCCTATTTTATCGGGATATAATTGCAATACCAATCCTTCGGGATATTGGGGAGCCGATAGTTCGATTCTCCATAAGGGGAGAAAAACGGAAGCGGCCAGCAAAACGGCGCATACGATTAATAGAATTGTTGACAGAGCGGATATCTTATTTTTATTCATGTTCTAAGCTTGTTTATGCACTTTGAGGGTGCATCAAAAGCTCATAGAATTTACTTTTGACCACCCTCAAGGCTTGTATTTTTATTTGCCGACAGGTTTATCGTCCAGCGTATACGAGAGCGGGACATTCCTTCCTTTGGCGGAAACACGTACATAACCCTGCATTTCCTGATGCAGCGCACTGCAAAAGTCGGTGCAGTAGAAAGGGAATATGCCAGTCTTTGCGGGAACCCATTTCAATGTTTGCGTTTCCCCGGGCATCACCAGCAACTCCGCGTTCATATTTCCCTTTACAGCCAACCCGTGGGGGATATCCCACTCCTGTTCGATATTGGTCAGATGGAAATAAACGGTATCTCCCAATGTGATACCTTCGATGTTGTCGGGAGCCATGTGCGAGCGTATCGCCGTCATATAAATATGTACCACGTTGCCTTCTTTCACCACTTTCGCCTCTTTCTCGGATTTGGCGGCGTACGGATGCTGGTTTTCGGTCAGGTCGTAGAACTGTTTTTGCTTATCCTTAATCAAATCCGCGGGAAGGGCGACGGCATTGTGCGGTTCACCGACCGTAGGAAAGTCCAAAATGAGTTTCATCTTGTCTCCACTGATATCGTACAACTGAGCGCTTTGAGTCAGTTCGGGGCCGGTAGGCAAAAAACGGTCTTTGGTTATTTTGTTGTAGGCAACCAGGTATTTCCCGTAAGGTTTTACGGTGTTTCCCCCCATCACCGAAAGATGTCCGATAGAATAATAGGTGGGTACCCGGTCTAAGACTTTCAGTTCTTTGATGTTCCATTTTACCACCTCGGAAGAAACAAAGAAACTCGTATAGGCATTTCCGCTATCGTCAAACTCCGTGTGCAAAGCTCCCAATCCGGAATCCTTCACTTCCCCGTACAGGGCGGATTCGTATTTAATGACATTGACTCCTTCTATCTGTCCGTCAAAAGCTTTGTCTTCGATGGCTTTTTGAATCTTATCGAAACTAAATACCGGAATAACGGCGGCTAACTTACCGCTGCCGACAATGTATTCGCCGGAAGGATCGATATCGACGCCGTGAGGTGATTTGGGACAAGGAATGAAATAACAAGCGTCGTTGATTTCTTTGGTATCCAAAACCAAAGCCTCCTTCATCGTTTCGGATGTCGCCGCATGCCGGTTTTCATTCCATACATTGTGCACATACGAGCAGGGTTGTTTTTGTCCTTTACCTGCTTTCACATATTCTTCGATTTTTTTCCAGTTTACGGCTAAAATAAAATCCTTGTCATTTTGAGATGCATTGACTTCCAATAGAGAGTGAGCCTGTTCGGTGTTATAACAAGAAAAGAAAGACCATCCGTGCGATTTGCCTTTTCCGGCGCGGCTCAGGTCGAAATTGAATCCCGGCACGAGAAGCTGGAATGATAAAGTCATGTGGCCTGTAGCGGGATCCACTTGGATGAAACTGATATGTCCCTTGAAATTTTCCTTGTAGCTGTTGATCGGCACATCGCCGTCGGCATAATCGGGAGGAACGCTAAAGCGCGTGCCTGCGACCACATATTCCGTGTTTTCCGTGACAAAAGGAGAGGAGTGATTGCCGGCGCTATTGGGCAATTCAATTATCTCAGCCGTTTTGAAGGTTGTCAAGTCGATCCGGGCTATGCGTGGAGTATTGTTTCCGTTGATAAATAGCCATCGGCCGTCATAGTTTCCGCCGGTTTGGGATAAATCGGCATGGTGCGAATCGTCCCATGGGACAAATCCGTTGGAAGTGTTGAGCATCGGTTTTGTCTCTTCGCTGAAGCCCCATCCGTTTTCTCCGTTGACGGAAAATACGGGAATCACTTTCAATAATCTGCCGGAAGGAAGGCCGTATACGGCAAGCTGTCCGCTGAAACCTCCCGACACAAAATCGTAAAACTCATCGTATTGTCCGGGTGCAACATAGGCTTTCTCTGCCGCGTCCTCGCTAAAAGCGCTCGTGGCGGATTTGGGCCTGCACGATGGTAGTCCGGTTGCGATTAGAAGCATGACCGAGACTATCAGTAAACATGTTCTTTTTTTTTGAGTTTCCATTTGTTTAAAATTTAGTTTCTTGGCTAAAAGCTATCGGCTTTTAGATGGAAGTTGTTCATAATCTGTAATTTGAAATTATAATTATTCTTTTTCATTTTGTTTGATCTTTTCATTCTTTTATTTGGAGGGAGTGTTCCCACGTTGGAACAAATGTATTAAGAGCAATATTTTGATTTTCACGCATAGGCCTTATAGCGTTTTTAATATTTTCTCTTCACCATTTTCAATAACCTTGAATTTGTTTGGTTTTTGAGTTCTGAATATCCGGTCATAAATAGGCTGCAATATATATTTTCCTTTTTTGTCGATAAGCCCCCATTTTCCTCCTTCTAAATTTTGATATTCACCGCTCTGCACATATCTACCACCTATAGCAACAATAGCGCTTTCATTTTTGAATGGGAGTGCAAGATCGTATAAAGGTTGGATAACTATTTTACCATCCATATTTGCATATCCGGTTTTGTCGTTCTTTCTTATTCTTAATAATCCTTCTTGAACATAATCAGGTCCATTGTCCATTGAAAGGACTTCAAACAATACATTTTCTTTTCGGTTGATTGCGACATAGTTTTTTGAATTACGAAGTATAACGATCGCTATTTTATCAAAATTCTCGGTGAAACAATATACATATTTTCCAATCGGAATAATCGTATCTCCTTTTGAATCTATATAACCGGAAGAATAGGGAGTTAACTCATCCGATGTGGATATCCGTTTCAATATTTTATTTTGTGCACTCGTACAAAAGGATAAAGAAAAACACAAAATAAGAAATAGGAATATGTATTTTTTCATCGTTGTAATCTTTTAAAATAATTCCCAAAAATATATATTATCGCATTCGGTATAAAAGTGATCAAGTGCATTGGTACCATTCCAAACATCTAAATGCCCAGATGCATCCCCCCATCCACATTCTGATTGCCATATAATACCTTTTTTCCCTTTTATGTTAGCAGTTGTTGTTGGGATAGGAGTTCCGTAAGTGTTTATTAGATAAGTTGCCATATCTGAAACTTTATAGAAATACCAATTATTATCACTTCCTGAAACTGTTTTATCTGAAGAATAAGGAATTTTATTATCTTCGGTTTTATTAAATACATAACTTAATCTAATAGCACATGCATTTTTGAAACTTGAAATATTTTGATAATTCCATAAAACTTTTCCTCCAATTAATTCACATACGGCTTTTACATCTAATTTAGCGACAGTTGCAAACGGTTTACTTATTAATGAATAAGAAGGCAAATTGTCAATTTGGGGTGATGGATTGTACTCTCCTCCAGTCAGAGCTTCATCGGTTGCAATTGAATAGATCGCCTTCTGGTTTCCGTTGCCATTATAGTTTTCCAAATAATAGAGATAGTCGTATATGTAATTTTTGGAAGTCTCCGGGGCTTCGGCGGTGCAAACCACTTCGGGAAGTGTTCCGCCGTCAATGGTGCCGGTGGTAATGATCTTCGCTTCTTTGTCGGCGCTATCCAGATTTGCCAGTGCCGTATTCAGGTTTTCGTCTAATGTAACGAAACGGGGGATGGCGCTCCATAACGTTTGGTTTTCCTTTACTGTGTTGCCGGCTGTATGCGCCATGTCGGAATAATTTTGTTGTTTTGTTGTCATAACGCAATTGATTTTCTATTGTCTTATTTTTTATTCTATAAATGTAAAGGCAAAGGTAGAGAATTCGCAGAGAATAAGGTTAAGTTCGGATGTAAATAATATTAAATAGATGTAACGATGATTAATTTGCTTGCTTTGCTTTATTATTATACAGTATTATGTGCCTGTTTTGGGCATTTTGTCGCTTATAAATGATATGATTTTCGTTTTCAAGTATTGAATAGTAGGTGTTCGGCCGGATTGAATAGTCGTTTCGGACAGATGCTTTTTGTCTTTTCCTGTCGATGAAGATGTTTGACGGACTCTTTTTTTTGATTTGTTTTCTAAATTTGATAATGGGATGGAAAACGGGAAAATCTTAAAGTCACTGCGATTTATTTAAGGTTAAATTGTATTTTTGATGAAGTCAATCCGATTTATTTTGTGGACAGTCTCTTTTATCTTTCATCCAATGGTATTTCTTCTTTGGTCGATGGCATCTCTTTGCCCATAAGCCGTATTCATTTTATGGATAATCTTATTTATTTTAGAGTCACGGGCATTTATTTGACATCAACTTCAATTTATTTGACCGTCTTTGGTGTTTTTTCTGCATCTACCCTTATTTATTTATCTATCGAGGACATTTATTGGTCCGTCGATGGCATTTCTCGTATAGACATTCGCATTTATTTTACCGTCACGGGCGTTTACTCCTCAGCCGGTGTCTTTTTTTCGCCGCCGAGCCTATTTTCTCTATCACCGGAATGAATTGCATGTCAGGCGGAGGGTGGGGTAGTTGCTTCCCTCATCATCTTCCGCCATTTGAAGTATCCGAACACGGAAATAACGGTGTAAACGGTAAAAAGAGCGGCCGTGGGGTACAATCCTTTCCAGAGGTACAACCCGGTGGAGAAGAAGTTGGCTGCAAACCACAATCCCCATTGTTCCACATACTTGTGTGCCAGCATCCACATGCCGAGGATGCTGAGCATGGTGGTAAAACTATCGCCGTAGGGCACGGGACTGTCGGTATAACGGACGAGGATAAAGGCGATAAGCGCGAAGATGGCGATGCCGATGGCGGCAAGCGCTCCCGCATATCGGCGGGGAAAAGAGGAGATGGGCATTTCCGTTTCGCCGGAGTTGCCTTTCGACCATTTGTGCCAACCGTAGATGCTGGCAAAAAAATAGTAGATGTAGATGCCCATGTCGGCATAAAACTTACTGTAATAAAAGATGAACACATAGACCACGGGCATGAGGACGCCCACGGGCCACAGCCATTTATTGGCTTTGTATTCGAGATATAGATACGCGAGCCCGATGACGGCTCCGATAATTTCAAACCAAACGGATTGGAAAAATGCAAGCATGTAAAAGATGTATGAAGTATGATGTATGAAGTATGATGTATGAAGTATGATGTATGAAGTATGATGGAGGTTGGAGATTGGAAGTCAGGAATGTTCTTCTGCGATGGGGTGAAATTCATTCATGCTTCTTGCTTTCACCTTATTCTTGGAGAAGTTCCCCGATCTCTGAGACAAAAATACGGGCTTGGTCAATAAACTCGAGTGTTGACTAATGCATGGTGACTTTCGCTGTCCATTTGTTCTTTCATAGCGGAATCCCTTCATTGATTACATTCAGTTGAAAAGGTGTTTTAAACGGGCGTTCTTCCCAATGCTTTTTGAGTATTACTTTCGGACTGATAGGGATGCCCGTACGCATGAATATCTTGTAAAGCGGCCGGGTTATCAGTTGCTCATCCTTGATGCTGAAAGTATCCCTGTCGACAATAATCAGTAAATCGATATCACTGTCGGGACGGGCTTCGCCGCGAGCTTCGCTGCCATAAAGTATGACACGGGCACCGGGCGGAGTTATCTGCCGGAGGGTTTGGCGTATTTCTTTTACAATTGCTGTTCTTTCCATCTTTTGATTTTATTTCTTGCAAAGTTAAGAAACTTAGCAAACTGTCGTTTTATATTTTCTAAATTATTTGCCGGAAGTTAGAAACTGTTTTGAATTTTTTTATGCGGTGTTTTTTAGGTTTTTTTTGATGGA
>ENA-UOOK01000021-UOOK01000021.1-fermentation-metagenome-genome-assembly--contig:-NODE-21-length-150252-cov-56.792792_pt1 | contig 150252 bp, 145 predicted proteins | sample MGYA00245777_ERZ724023 | MGnify/ENA primary metagenome ERZ724023 (study PRJEB28704, sample SAMN03018312) | fermentation metagenome | biome: anthropogenic terrestrial biome; feature: soil... | reverse complement strand
AACTTCTACAGATCAACAAAAATACCTCAAAAATAGGGTTTCTACAGAGCCAAAAATTAATAAAAAAATGTTTAAAATTACTCTATACCATCATCAGTAATTTTAAATTCTACAGTTTTGCCTTCAACAGAAGTTTTACTACGTCGAAGTATTGCAGTACGCTTACTTATAACTAATGAACGTTTCAATTCAATAATTGCTTTACTCCAATATTGAAGTATAGTTCCACCAACAGGTACAACATTATCAGAATCATCATCAAAAGAAGCATATATTTGATTTGTAACAACTACTGCTACATTAAATTTACGGGATATACTTGAAAGTTGACCCATTTGTCTTCCTAAATCTTTATTAGATTTTGAATTTTTAACTTCAATTAAACGATAAAGTGCTACTGCTGAATCTATAATTAATAAATCCACATCATCTTTATTAGAAGATATCCAAGATTCAATAATTTTTAAATCATCCTCTTGCTCTTCAAAAGTATTAGGTTCAAAAACAACAATATTTCCTGCAACTTTTTGAAAATCAGATTTAGACAATTGTTTAATACGATCTACAGATATTCCACCTTCAGTATCAACATAAGCAACTTTCTTATCATTTTTTGCAACTTGCACTGCTAAATTTAAGGCAATATTAGTTTTACCCGAACCTGGAGGGCCATAAAATTGTGTTATGCTTCTTCTTTCAATCCCACCATCCAAAATTAAATCTAAAGGAGAATTAGTAGGTATTTTATCTTTACCCTTAACATTTGATAATACTTTCATAAGATTCACATATTTATATATATTATTTATATTATAATAATTTTTAAATAAAAAATTTTAATCTCTAATTATAACCGGATTAATCTTGGTTAAATCAATAATTTTAGAAGGCTTTGAATTATTTAAAATTCCAACATCCAAAACTAAATCAACATCAACATTTAACTGCTTAAGAATATCCTTAGGATTGTTTAAAGTTTTTAAATTAGATACATTCGCACTTGTAGTAATAATAGGAAAATTACAACTTAACATTCTAGCAATTTTAGAATCTGGAATTCTTAATCCCACAGTATAAGTGTTTGGTGTGACAAAATTAGGAACTATTGGTTTTTTATTTAAAATAAAAGTATAAGGCCCTGGAAGATAATTTTTAATTAAATCTTCCTGTTTTTGAGATAAGTTTGAAATTATAGATATATCTTTAATGTTAGATACACTTATAGACATAGGTTTATTATGTGCACGCTTTTTAATATTATAAATTCTTTTAACTGCAAATTTATCAAAAATATTAGCCCCTAAACCATAAACTGTATCTGTTGGATATAATATAACTCCACCCACAGATAAAATATTTATAGCTTCATTAATCAAGTCCATATCTGGATTATTAGGGTTTAACTTAAACACTTTCATAAAAATCTTACCAAAAAAATAGTTTTAAAACTTTCCACTAAAATATATATTATTAAATCTATATAATAAAAATTATGCTTGAAAATTTAAGACCTTTACTAACAAAAATATTAGAACCCTTTGCAAAAAGAATGAATATTAATCCAAATATTTTAACATTAATATCCCCTTTTATAGCATTAGCTGCAGCATATTCTTTCAGCAAACATTTATTAATATTAGCAACAATTTTTATATTACTTAGTGGTTTTTTAGATGTTGCTGATGGAGCTGTTGCAAGATATCATAATCGAGCTTCCAAATTCGGAGCTTTTTTTGATTCCACAATGGATAGAATTTCAGATGCCATTCTTATCATAGGTATAATATTTGGAGGTTATTGTAATTGGCTACTTGGAATATTACTTATACACTCCGCAATCATGGTTAGTTATGTTAAAGCACGTTCCGAATCACAAGGCATTGAATGTAATACTGGAATAGCTGAAAGAGCTGTTAGATTAATAATAATAATGATCGGTTCAATCATAAGTGCCATATGTAATAATCCCATAATATTCACTTATTTCTTAATTATATTAATGATATTATCTTATATTACAGTTGCACAAAGATTTTACCATAGTTATAAACAATTAAAAATAGAAGGAAATAATAAAAATGGAAACTAAAGAAAAAATAGCTAGTGATATTGAAAAATTAGAAAATAGTTTAAAACAAGTCAAAAAAATTAAAGTTAACACTAAAGAAGAAGAAGTTATTGCACGGGCAATTGATTATAAAAATGATTCAAAATATTATTTAGATAAGAAAGATATGAGAACATCATTTGGATGTATTGAATATAGTCACGGTCTTTTAGATGCTATAAGAATGATACATGATTTAATTTAATTTTTTAAAAACAATACCTAAAACTTTAGAAAGTATCATTCCAAAAAATTTTTTAAAAAGATTAAGCGGAATATTTTGCGCAAAATAATAATTTTTTAGATTTGTTAAATTCCAATAATCTTTATCTGATTTTGTGCTCATATTATTAATAGCCATATTTTTCCATAAATTATAATAAAAAATCGCTTTAAATGAGGGATTATGGAGTTTATGAGATTGTAAATCCTTTATCCACTTACTAGAAATTTTATAAACTTTATTTATATCATTTTCATTTAATTCTTGATTATGAATCTTAAGATCTATTTTATAAGTTTTATTAAATCCATAATTTCTTAATGTTTCAGATAAATAATTAGTAACTTTTTTTAAACCAGCACCTGCAGTTGTTACAACAACCAATGCAGTTTTATCAAAAAAGTAGGGCCTATGGTAAAAGTAAGAAGTATGATCTATGAAGTTTTTCATTAATGCTGAAACATTTAAAGCATATACAGGACTAGTTAAAATCAAACCATCACATGATTTAATTTTATCAACAATTTCAGAATATTCTCTAAAATGAGGGCAATAATTTTCTCCTTTCTCAAAACAATTATAACATCCTTTACAAAAAGGGAGAGTAACATCTTTTAAATGTATCTCTTCAAATTGAATAGAAGAGTCTTTAGTATTTAGAAAGGATTTTATTTCTTTTACAACTTCCCAAGTATTGCCTTTTCTAGGACTTCCATTAATAATTAAAATATTAATTAAAAAAACCTTCTTTTATGAAAATTTTAAAAAAAAGAATATTTAGGATGATAAAATATATTTATTCATCCATTTTTGTGAATCTTGGTTCTAATTTTTTCATTACACCAGGTAATGAGGTATATTCCATTTCTTCACTAGGTAATCGATGTGGTTCAAAAGGACCATGTCTTCTGATATAATTAGCAACTTGTGAAGATTGTTTTCTTGCTTCATCAAATGCGGGATCATCAAATAAATCTACAGGACCAATTAATTGTGCATCAGCTACTTGGAAACCTAAACCAATTATCCGTGGAGGTCCATCAAATCTGATAGGATTTGCATTTTCTTGACTAACAGGCATAATAGGTCCATTATGAGAACCTCTCATCCATCCACTAACCATGTGAGGGAATGAAAATGGTTCTACTACTTCACCATTAGCTGGGAATCCGGATTGTGCTCTTACAATTGCTGCAGGATCATCTTTTCCAACATATTCTCCAGCCATAAGGTTTAATCTTTCAGTACTTATTGCTGCTGCGATTTCACCATTCTTTTTCCATACTCTTTTAATTACATATCTTCCAGTGGAACCGATTAATGCAAGTAAATCATACATTTCTTCAGGACAATCAAGAATAACTTTTGTATGTTCCATTACATCATATACTTCAAATTTGAATCCATCATGTAAACTAGGATCAATTACTAATCCTGCTGTATTGAATGGATCTGCAAACATTTTAAATATTGGTAAATTAAAAGCACCTGGTTCTGTTTTATCACAACAATAGACAATAACAGGATCACTTGGTCTTTCTTTAAATTCCATTTCTGCTACTCCTGGACCCATACCTTTAATGTTTCCAGAGAAAGTATCAGATAATAAATCTTGACCTGCACCATAAAGTTTTAATTCTCTTGCAATTTCAGTTGCTTTCATAAATGCATCATATGCAGTTCTATGAACTTCTTCATTTAATTCCCCATTTTTATGAGTCATAATAAGATCAATATCATCACCACAACGGGTTATATAGAAATCTTCTATAATTGAACTTTCCATTGCATCTGTTAAAACTTCTTCACATTTATCTATTAATGCTGGGTGAGCTACACAATGTCCTGAGACACTTCCAATATCTGCTTTAATTACACTAACTGTTGTTTTCAATTTACATCACCTCAAAAATTAAGAGTATTATATAATTTAACTAAATATTTTTTAGTTAATTTATTATAATAAATTTTTATTATATTTTTTTTAAGTTATGATTGAATTCATAATTTTTTAGTCAAAAAATTTTTATTAACTTAAATTATAAGTATTCAATTAACAATATTACATTTAAAAATTATCTTATTTAATCATTATTATTACAATTTAAAAAAAAGGTAGAGTTTATAAAATTAAAAATCTAAAAAAATAAAAATTAAAATTTAATAGTTTTAAAAGCTTTTAAAATTTCTGTTTTTTGATCCATATTATTTCTTGCTTCATGGACTTGATTAATATTGGCATTAGTTTCAGGGTATCGTGGAACAGCTTTACAACCACCATCATCAAGTTTAGAAATATCAAATGTACCTATTTTTTCTGCAATACGAGAAATTTCAACTTTATCCATACCAATAAGTGGACTAAATATTGGAACATCAACATCTTCACGTGTAGCTAAAATATTAGGTAAAGTTTGACTTGCCACTTGCCCTAAACTATTACCATCAACAATTGCTAAAGCATGCATATCTTTAGCTAACATAGCTGCTAGTTGATACATTCCAGATTTACATAAAATACAAGTCATTCTACTAGGAGCATCATTTTGACATTTACTTAAATAATCACCATATTTAACAATACGTCTTTTAATTGGTGCTCCAGAAGCATAAGTTTGTAATTGATTAATAATATCTTCATTCTTCTTTAAAGCTTTAGAACTTGTATAAGGTGTATTGTCACAGTATAATGCTATAACTTGGCAACCTCTTTTCATCATTAAATAAGCTGCAACAGGAGAATCAATCCCACTAGATAGAAGAACTACAACTTTTCCTTGTGTCCCTAAAGGTAAACCTCCCGGACCTGGGATTTTTTCATGATAAATATAAGTATCATTATCTCTTACTTCAATAAAGATTTCTAAATCTGGATTTGATAAATCAACAGGACATCCAAGCTTTTTCACTACAACACTTCCAGCAAATGCAGCAAATTCTTGAGAAGTGAAATCATGAGTTCCTACTCTTCGACATCTAATAGCAAACTTTGTATTTGAATCTATCAGATTATTCTTTTCAAGTTCACTAACATATTTTAATAAAGTATCTTCTACTTCATCAAATGTAGTGTGAGTAGCTACAGCTGGAGAATATGAAACTACCCCAAAAATTTTGGATAATTTATTTATAGCATCATCAAAATTTTGAGGAAAAATGAAAATTCTTGCTTGATCAATATCAATTTCAGCTTCAATACTTGATTCCATATTTCTTATTAAACGTTTTTCAAATCTACTTCGAACTTTATGACTTTTAAGGCCTACTTCACCATAACGTGCTATTATCAAATCATAATTCATAAACTTTACTATCCTTTAACTCAATAAATCTAAAGCTTTATCTAAAGCTTCATTCATCTTTTCATTATTTTTTCCTGCTCCTTGTGCAAGGTTTGGACGACCACCGCCCCCACCACCAAGAATAATTGCTGATTCCCGAATTATATCATTGATTTTAATACCATTATCAATAGCTTTAGTAGAAGCAGCACCTACAATTTTACCATTATTATTACCTAAAAATACTATATCTGCTTTATTATTATCAGTGAAATCAGTTGCAATATTTTGTAATTCTTTAATATCCCCATCAATGATTTGTTTGAGTACAGATAAATCATTAACTTCTATTAAATTATCTGTTAAATTATTAATTTTTAAAGATGCAATTTCATTTTGAAGTTTTTTGATTTCATTTTTTTGAACTTTCCACTCTGTGAAAAATCTTTCACAAGTTTTAGATAACTGATCATTATTTACTTTAAAAATATTTGAACTATTTTTTAAGTAAGTTTTATCAGATTGAATAGAATCTACTGCAGCAAGACCTGCTGAAAAATCAATTCTTTCAACCCCATCTTGAACTCTTTCTGTTTTATTAATTTTTATAGGACCCACATCACCAGTTCTTAATACATGAGTACCAGCACAAGCTTGCACATCTATTCCAGGTATTTTCACTACACGTATATTTTCACCAGGGACAATACCCCCTTGATAAAGAACAAACCCATAAGTTTTTTCTGCTTCATTACGTGTCATCCAGTTAATATCAAGTTCAATATTTTCCATTACTAATTCATTAGCAATTTTTTCAATTTGGTAAAGTTCTTCTTGTGAAATACGTTTATAATGAGATAAATCTATACGGGAATGAGTTAAACCTTTTTGTGCCCCTGCTTGCCATATATGATCACCTAATACTTTTTTTGCAGCTGCAACAACTAAATGAGTAGCTGTATGATGTCTAGCTAAAGTAATACGTCTAGTCCAATCGATTTGTTCTTTAATTTCTTTTCCAATTAAATCGTTAAGAGTGTTTTCTATAACATCAAATTCTTCATCCTCACTAATATCAATTTGATGTAAAACTATATTATTCATTTTTGAAGCATAACTAACCTTAAATTCTTTATCATCAATAGAAATAATACCTTTATCTGAAGGTTGACCTCCACCTTCTGGGTAGAAAACAGTCCTATCTACTATTACATTTAATTTACCATCTTTATTAACAACATTTAATATTTTTGCAGTTGCTTCTTTTTGATGGAAATCTTTATAGAATAATAAATCTGTTTCAGGAGCATCGATTTTAAAATCTTCTTTTTCTTTAACTTCTTCAGATTCATGCATTGCTGCAACTTGAGTAAAGAAATTGTCAGGAATATTAACTTCAAAATCTTTTGTTGCAAACTCTTGCACTGTTTCAGGAGGCATTCCATGAGCATCATATAAGTCAATTAAAGTTTCAAGAGGCATGCTAGATATTCCATCTTTTTTAAGTTTTTTGATTGTTCTTTTTACAACTTTACGTCCTTTTTTAATAGTTTTTTCATATCTATCTTCTTCAAGGTTTATAATGTTCATGATATGTTCTTGAGATTCTTTGATTTCAGGATAAAAATCATTTAAGAAATCTAATTGAATTTTCATTATATCAGATAAAGATTCTTTCATGTTTAACTCTTTCATAAAACGTATTGTTCTACGTAAAACTAATCTTGCAAGGTATCCTTCTTTAACATTTGAAGGTATTATACCGTCAGTTAACATAAATGCTAAACATCTTGTATGATCTGCTATTATGTAAATTGCTTCCATTGGTAAAGCAGATTCTAAATATTCTTCCATAGATATTTCTAATTTTTTTGCTACTTTTTCACGTAGTTGACGAATATCAGCATAACTTTCTATATCCATCATTCCAGCAATTTGAGCATTTTCAGCTAAAATTTCCTCATTAACTTTAACATTGGTTAATTCTTTAAGTTTATCTATGACTGGCCCAAAACACGCATCATAAGCTGTTGGTGTACCTTGTGAAATCCATGCAAATCTTTCTAATCCATAACCAGTATCAACTACTTTTAATGGGATTTCTTCTTTTTCCCCATTTGGTAATGTTTTATATTGTATGAAAACAAGAGTAGCTAATTCTACCCCTCGAACCATTACTTCATAACATGGACCCTCGTTTCCTCCTCCTTGCCACCAAGATTCTATGAAAGTTATATCTTCTGTATTTATTCCAATTGATTTAATAAAATCATGACAATATTGAACTGTTTGATCTTTCCAATAAATATCATTTCCAGGAGAATTAAATGCATGATGTGCTCCCATTGTAAAACAAGTCATATGTCTACCTGTTCGACCCACATTATCCACATCATTTAAACGTATAGAAGGTTGTGCAATAGTTAAAGGATTTGCTGGAGGGTCAACTAAACCTGAAGTTACCCAAGGTTGGAAAAGAAATATTGTAGCTCCAACTAAAAATACATCATCTCTCCATCTTTTTGCAAGTATGGGATATCGAGATATTGGCGTGTGACCACGTTCTTCAAAGAATTCTTTGAAAGTTTTTTGAATTTCATATAAATTATAACCTTTAGTTGTAGCAGGATTTCCTATAAATTCATATTCATCACAAGGAGCATCCCCACAAGTATCCCGATTAATTTGTGACCAAAAAACTTTTCCACAAGTTTTACATTTCTGTTTTGTGTATCCTAAATCTTTTAATATATTAGACATAATTATCAGCTATTTTTTTATAAAATTAATAATTTTTAATAAAATTAAAATTGATTGGTAAAAAATCAATACTATTATAATATATAGTTTAATAATTTAAAAAGATTTTCTCTAAAAAATAGGTTTCTTGTAAAATTAGTATTAAATAATTATTTAAAATTTTTAAAGTAAAAAAAGTGAGATATAAACAAAATCCAATAAATTTGAGTTAAAAAAAGTAAAAAAAGAAAAAATAAAAAGAAATAGAAAAAATCTATCCGAAGAGAGCACCTAATCCAGCTGCTGCTTCTTCTTCAGCTTCTTCTTCTGATTCTTCTTCTTCCTCTTCCTCAGCTTCTTCTTCAGCAGGAGCTGCTGCTGCAGGAGCTGCTGCAGGAGCTGCAGCCATAGCTGCAGTTTCCATAGCTTCGTCTATGTCAACATCTTCTAAAGCTGCAATTAAAGCTTTAATTCTAGCATCATCAGCTTCTGCTCCAGCTGCTTCTATAATGTTTTTTACGTTTTCTTCATTAATTTCTTTATCAGTGGTGTGCAAAATCATTGCCGCATATATATATTCCATGTTATCACCATTTATTTTTATTATGTATAATTTTGTTTTTTTTATAAATTAGATGTGTTTTAAAACAATAAAAGTTTAAATTAAATATGATCAGCCAAACAAGGCACCTAACCCTGCCGCTGCTTCTTCTTCAGCTTCTTCTTCTGATTCTTCTTCATCTTCAGTTTCATCATCAGGAGTTTCTTCTACAACAGTTTCAACAACTGCTACAGGACGATTAGCTAATTTATCAACCAATTCATCACTAAGAGCTCCATCAACATCAGATACTTCACTAGCTAAAGCTAACATTTTAGCTTGAGCTAATCCTAATAAAATGTCAGTAGTTTCAGAAGTTAAAATTCCTGCTTCAACTGCAACATTAGTTGATTTAGTGAAAGCAGATCCTATAATTGCTGAAATAGTTTCTTTTGTAGGTATTGCTGCAAATACAGATAAATTGAAAGCTTGTTTATAAGCATTTTGAACATCTGCAAGAGTTTTTTCTTCATCAATAGCTAATACATCAGAAGGATAAACAGATTCTTCTTCATATACAGCTTGTAAATCAATTCCCACTTCCATAGGATTAATTCCTAATCGAGATAAAGTTGAAGCTGCTTGTTTAGAAACCGCTTCCCCTTCAGGGACCAATACACAATCTTTAGAAACTACGATTTTTCCCTTATCAATTTTAGCTTGAACTCCTACTTGTTGCAATTCCCCAAGGAATGGGCCTGGTTCAAAACCAGTGTCCCCAGCAGGAACAATAATATCTTCAGAAGCAATACTTCCCACTTTTGCAGGTGCAGAAGTTTTATTATCTTCCAATATTTTATATAACTTGAAAGGATTCATATCAGTTGCTACAATAGCAGGTTGACCTTCCATATATTCTGAAAGACCATTAATATTAACCTTTTCGTTGTTACAATCTTCAAAAGCTAAATTCATAAGATTTATTTTAGATAATCTAATAACAGCATGGTTGCCTAAAGATTTTCTCATTTCTTGAAGTTGTTTTGCAGGAATATTTAATAAATTAACAATTCCAATAACTTCATGAGAACTTATCATATCTTTTAGTTCTTTAACTTCTTGTTTCTTCCATTCAGCAACATGAGCCATTTAAATCACCCGCACTACTGAACCCATAGTTGTTTTAATAAACATGGATTTTATTTGGTTTCTTCCTTTCTCTAAGTTGCGGTCTAGAACTGCAAGAACAGTTTCAATATTTTCAGCTATTGCTTGGTCATCCATATCTTGTGTTCCAACTAAAACTTGAATAGAAGGTTGAGCTTTAACTCCGACTTTAATAGTACTTTGTAATCTTTCAAGTAAAGGATCAAGTTTGACACTTGCCGGTACTGGTTTAGGCATTTTCTTACGAGGCCCAAGTATAGGACCTAAGAATCTACCAACCACAGGCATCATATCAGCTTGAGCTACAAAAGAATCAGTAATATTTGCCATTTTTTTAGCAGCTTTTCTGTCTTTACCTAACTCTTCTAAGTCTTCTTTGGATAAAACAAGATCTATACCAGCGTTTTTAGCTTGAACTGCCAATTCCCCATCACCGATGACTCCGATATTAATATCTTTGCCTCGGCCATTAGGAAGAGCAACTTCCTCATCAAACCGATTTTCAGGTTTTTTGACATCCAAGTCTTTGATATTAATAATAATATCAATAGACTGTGTGAAGTTTCTCGGCTTTGACTGTTCTTTAGCCTCCTTCACCGCTTCTAATATTTCTTGTGTCATATCAAATCCTCCATGAACTTTAATAAGTTCATTGGATATATTTTTTTAATTTGGTTTCATGAGTAATCGAGAATTAGAAAACCATAAGCTATGATAATAAGAATTATTCATACTATGAGTTTTTTGTAATATAAACGATTACATGAATATAATTTAAATAAATTCTATATCAATTACAATAATTCACTACAAAAGTTTATTATTGTAACATCATATACAAAATATATTTTTTTTAACTAAATTTTTTAATTAATATGAGTATGTATAATAGAAGATTATTCTCCTAATATATCATCATACTCTCCAGCATCTACAGCTTTTTGAGCTTCTCTAGGATCTTTACCATCAACAGTAAGACCCATACTTACACAAGTACCCATAACTTCCTTAGCACCATGCTTATAATTATTAGCTAATAATGAATCATATTTCATTCTAGCAATTTTTAAAGCTTGTTCAACTGATAAATCAGCTGCAACTTCAGTACCAGGTTCATGAGAACCTTTTTCAATATTGAGCTCATCCATTATAAGAGCAGTAGTAGGAGGAGTACCAATTGCAATTTCAAAATCTTTTGTATCACTATCAATAGTGACTATAACAGGAACTTTCATTCCTTTGAAATCTGCACTTTTTTCGTTGATTTCTTCAACTACTTGCATCATATTAATACCGAAAGGGCCAATAGCAGGACCTAATGGTGGTCCCGGAGTGGCACTTCCACCTTCAATAAGGATTTCAACGGTATCTTTAGCCATTATTCAGCCTCCTTTTGAATAATTCTAATTTGATCAGCTTTGACAGTTACCGGAATCGGAACTGCTGCTTCTATTAGCTCGAGAACTACCTCTTCACGAGATTCATCTATACGAACCACTTTAGCTCTTTCACCTTTAAAAGGACCAGAAACAAGTTCAACAATACTTCCTTTTTGTATGGAAGATATAATCGGTTCTGGATTAAGGAATCTTTTTACTTCCTCAAAAGTGATACTGTGTTTTCCTTCAACAATTCCTCTCAAATGAGGAATTTTCATTACAGGATTACGCATATCAATTTTTGTGTATGATTCCACTATAATATAACCTTTTAATGATTCAGGAACAAGAATAGAAGTAATACCAATACCAGAATCTTGAGTCTTACGAGCTAACATTCTAGCAACATTTCTTTCTTGACCTGCTGAGGTTTTTAGAGCAAATATGGAATTTTGAATATCTTCCATGTAAAATTCACCTATATATAATTAACATTCTATTAATTAATAGAACAATAGATTAAATTATTTCATTATATAATCCAATTCAATTCTATTATATAATTAAAAAATAAAAGCTTAATATTGAATTAAACCACATTTAACTAATTTTCATTAATAAAGAAATATAATAAAATTAGATTTATATAATAATAATATATTTTAATAAACAAGTATTTAAACCTTTCAAATTTCAGATAAAAAAAGAAGAAAAATTAATTTTTAAAATTTTTACTTAATAATCAAAGTAAATAGTTAATTAAAAGAGTAAACATGAAAAAGAATAACTTAGTATTAAATCAAATTACTATAAATTTAGTAATTGACCAATAATAACAACAACAAAACCAACAGCACCGATAATTAAAATACCTATAGCTGCAACTTTAATAAAGTTACCATATTCTTCAGCATCAGGTTTTTTTGATACTCTAATAACTCTTTTACATTGTTTAATAAAATCATCAGTACTTTCTTTAAAACTCATTGAAAATCCCTGCATATTGATAATAAAAATAATTCTTAATAAAAATATTATTTATTAATAAAAAATTTAATTAAAATCACATTTTTTAAATTATAATAGTATTATTAACATGATTATTTATAAAGTTTTTCATTAAAAAAAATCTAAAAAATATTAAAAGATTAAATTAATTACTTAATCTTAATAAAAAAATAACTAAAAATTCTATTTAAATGGTACACTTAAAATATACCATCAATAAAATCATCTAAAGGATCAGCATCAGATTCAGAAATACTTTCAGATTTAGTTTCATCTAATTCTGAAAAATCAGGCTTTTCATTAAATTGATAGTGACCTTTAACACCTGAAACAATTATAGTTGTTCTAATAGCATTTTGTAAAGTTTCATCGATTTGAGCACCCCAAATAATATTAGCTTCAGGATCTAATTTATCTGCAACAATTTGAACTATCTTTTCAGATTCATGTAATGTTAAATCAGAACTACCAGAAATATTAATTAAAGCACCTTTAGCGTTAGAAATATCTAAATCTAATAAAGGACTACTTAAAGCTTCATGTACAGATTCTAAAGCTCTATCACCAGAATCAGATTCTCCCATTCCAATCATTGCCATACCAGAACCTTGCATAATAGATCTGATATCTGCAAAGTCGAGACTGACTAGACCAGTTTTAGTAATTAATTCTGTAATGCCTTTAACAGCACGACCTAATATTTCATCAGAAACCATGAAAGCTTTATTTAAAGGAAGATTAGGAGCAACTTCTAAAAGTTTATCATTTGGAATAACAATTACAGTATCTGAATTGTTTTGTAATTTTTCTAAACCTCTTTCAGCATTTTCTCTTCTTTTAATACCTTCAGCAGAAAATGGCATAGTAGCAACAGCAACAGTTAAAGCACCTGATTTTTTAGCTAATTTAGATATTATAGGTGCAGAACCTGTACCTGTTCCTCCCCCAAGACCACAAGTAACGAATACCATATCAGAACCATTTAACTCTTCTCTAATATCATCTTCACTTTCTTCAGCGCATTCTTCACCAACTGTTGGTTCACCACCAGCACCAAGACCACCACAAGTATTTCTACCTAAAAGTAATTTTTTATCAGCTTGACTGTAAAATAAATCTTGTGCATCAGTATTAACAGTAATTGTACTAGCCCCTTCAATACCCATTTCATTTAATCTTGAAATGGTATTATTACCTGCACCACCAGTACCTATAACAGAAATTCGAGCCCGGCTTTTATTAATTAATTCTAATAATTCTTCATCTAAATCAGATGAGGAATTGTTAACATCATCTTTTTCCATTCTTTTTTCAGATTCTTTTATTGCATCATCTATAAATTTCATTACTAACCCCACATTAAACTTTTTTTTTCTTAATAAGTCATGTCCATTCTAATAAAAATTAAGAAAAGTAAATAAAAACATTTAATAAAATCATATTATATCCCTAGATTAAGTTTAATACTCTTAATTTTTATTTACTCTGATTAAAAATTATCAATCCATCCATAATAACTAATTAATCAAAAAAACTATTTATAGTGTTTAATTAACTTATTAAGTATTGAATAGATAAAATATTGCTTTTAACTATTCCAAATAATGGTTAAATTTTAGTTTTATTATTAGTTTAATTTAACTAATTTATGTATTTTATTTAAATTTTTCAAGTATATAACTCTTATTAAAAAAATTAAAATTTTTATTTAAATAATAAAAAAAGTGTATTATGTTAATAAAAAAATTAATCTCTTGGCATAGCTATAATTTCATGAAATTTAATGTCAAAAACTTTAGTCATATTAACCGGAGTAATTACCGCAGCAGTGTCAACACCATGACCAGTACCACCAATTGCTATAATCTCTTCACCAACAGGGACTAAACCTGCATCAGCAAGCATGATAGTAATTTCAGCACAAACTTTAATGCCTTGAGAAAATGTTCTATAAGTTTGAGCAACAATTTCCACAGGGTTAAGTCCACCTAATTGTTTAGCAATACCCTTTCCAACACCACTTAAAGCATGAGATCCTACAAAAGTAACCACACCCATATTTTTTAGTTTAGATCTTGTATCTTCACTAATATCTAATTGGTTAGGTCCATGAAATCCGGCATGATGAGTAACATTAATAATTGTAACATCTTCTAAAGCATTAGCTAATTTAATAGCAGATTCTCCAGATGCAGAAGCAATAGCCACATATTTTATATTAGAACCTTTTAATCTGTCTTTAACTAATGAAATAAGTTCATCAGTATTTTCTTCTCCAGAATTTTCAAAATAAGTAATAGATTTTTTCATAATTAACAACCTTAATTATTTATTAATAATTTTTTTACTTAAAGTTTTAAAATAAATAAAAACTAAAAGAGTAAAACAATATTAATATATTTTTTAAAACATAAGATATAAAAATTTAGATTAATACAATTTAACACAACTTTAATTTTAAACTAAATCTTATTTTTTATAGAGGAAAAATATGAGTAACAGTACTTCAAATAATAAAATAAATACAAATTTAACAAACATAGACCACGATACAATATTCATAAAAAATTATGAAGTAATTCCTATAAAAACAACTTATATTGAACCTAATGAAAGTTTAAATAAACTAATTAATACAGTATTATCAAATTGTGAGAATGAAGATTATTTGATAATAGCTGAAACACCAATAAGCGTTTCTCAAGGAAGATTAGTTGATGAAAATAATTACCACCCATCACTAAAATCAAAATTTTTAGCAAATGTTTGGAGTAAATATATTTGGGGATATTTTTTAGGACCATTATTAGGAATAAAAAAAAGAACTATTAAAAACTTAAGAAAATTACCTCAAGAAGCAGAAAAACATAAAGAATTAGTTTTAGATTTATATGGATGGAAACATGCATTAAAACCCGCTTCAGAAGCAGGAATTGATTTAAGTAATGCTCCTGGAACTTATGTATCTTTACTTCCCGAAAATCCTGAAAAAGTAGCAAAAGAAATTGCAAAAACAATAAAAGATGAAAGTGGTAAAGATTTGACTGTTTTAATAATTGATACTGATGCCACATATAAAATACATAACACATATTTTACTGGATTACCTATAGCTATCGACCCTATCAAAAAAAATCAAGGCATAATTGGTTATTTTTTCGGACAATTAGGATCAAATGAAGGCTCAACACCATTAGGTTGTTCAGAAAAAATAGAGATTAAAGAAGCTTTAAAATTAGCAAATATTGCAGAAGAATATCAAAAATCATTAGAAACTGCAATGGAAACAATTTACAGTGCAAAAAATGTTCTTAATTCAGAATATGATGAAGTAAGTGTAAATTCATTAGAATCAATAATTCACACCCCTGGTGTTTTATTAAGGAAAAAAAATTAATATTATTAATTTATTCTAAAATAATTTATTAAAAATAAAATAAATAATAAAACATTTATTAATAAATTAAAGTAATAAAATGCGAAAATTTATATTATAGTAAAAATATAGATAATATTAAAATTTTATAAAAACTTAATCCATACTTAACAATTTTAAAAAAACACTCTAATTCTAAACAGCTCAAAAACTGTCAAAATTTTTATTACTGACTCCTTACACTTAGAATTAGAAAGTGCAATGTAAATATTGAATTAAACACGCCAAAAAGAGGAAAGAATTAAATGCCAAAAAAATCAATATTAAAAGACCCATTAACCAAATCATTAATTATAGATGTTATTGAAGATGAAGAAAACCTACCCATTGTTCAAGCTTTAATAAAAGGGGTAAAAACTGACGAAGAAATAGCTGAAAAAACTCAAATTCGATTAAATATTGTTAGAAAAGTTTTATACAAACTTTACGATGCAAAATTAGCTAGTTATAAAAGAAGCAAAGACCCTGAAACCCAATGGTTCACTTATGCATGGAAATTTGACAGCAACGAAGTAAATGCCCAAATAGAAAATAAAGCAAATTCATTAATAAATAATTTACAAAGACAATTACAAAACGAAGAAAATAGTATGTTTTTCGTTTGCCCAAATGGTCATTCTAGATTTGACTTTGATAATGCTACAGAAAAAGGATTTATATGCCCAGACTGTGGTGAAGAAATAGTCTACGAAGATAATGGACCAAAAATAGAAAAAATTAAAGAAAAAATTGACATGTACAAAGATACTTACAAAGTCGCTTTATCTAACTCTGGAAAATAAAATTTTATAAAATTAATCTATTTTATTACTTCTAATTTTTTATTACTTTTTTTTATAAATTAATTTAAATATCAATTATTATTTTTAATAATAAAATTCTATTTTTTATATATAATATTAATCATAAATATAATATGAAAAAGGTTTTAATATGGAAATTGAACATCTCAAAAAAGTAGGATGTCCTGAATGGGTTATTAATCATTCAATAGCAGTTTATAAAAAAGCTTTAGAAATAAGTGAGTTTTATCCAGAAGCAGACAAAAAATTAATACGAGAAGGTGCTTTACTCCATGATATTGGCAGATCTAAAAGTAATAATATAGATCATGCATATATTGGAGGTCAAATTGCTAAAGAATTAGGTTATTCTCAAGAAGTGATAAATATAATAGAACGGCATATTGGTACTGGAATTTCAAAAAAGGAATCTGAAAAGATGAATATACCAACTAAAGATTATATTCCTAAAACTTTAGAAGAAAAAATAGTAGCTCATGCAGACAATTTATTAAATGGATCAACTGAAGTAGATGTAGAATTTACTGCAGATAAATGGAAAAAGAGATTAGGAAAAAACCATCCTAGCATAAATAAACTTTATAAAAATCATGAAGAATTAATTAAATCTAAGAGATTGAAACAATGAAAGTAATATGTTCAAACGAAGAATCATTATATCGGCCTGAAGCAATAAGATGGCGAAATCGTATGGAAATGATGAAACCATTAGGGGATGTAGTTGTAGTTTTACCTTGTAGTATGAAAAAACCATACTCTAACTCTAAATCACATCAAATGTTTAGAAGAGCAACTAAAGGATATCAAGAAGTAATTGTAACTTCACCATTTGGAATATGTCCTCGAGAAATGGAGAATACATTTCCTATACAATCTTATGATGCCGCCGTATCTGGAGATTGGAGTAATGAAGAAATAAAAGTAACTGGAGAATTACTAAAAAAATATGTAAGTGATAAAAATGTTATAGCCAATGTTCATGGAGGTTACGAAGAAGTTTGTAAAGAATATTTAGATAACTGTATTTATACCTGTGAAGATGGCAAACCAACATCCCATGATTCAATTTATAATTTAAGAATGGAACTTAAAAAATATAAAAAAATTAAAAAACATGACCGAACATTAAATGAATTACGTTCTATTAGTAAATACCAATTTGGATCAAATGGAGATAAATTTATTCCTGATGATGTAATTGCAAAGGGTAGATATCACAAAAAGATTTTTTCTAAGAATAAACAAATTGCAAGACTCAACATGGATTATGGTCTTTACACCTTAAATTTAGAAGGTGGAAAAATATTATTAAATAACAATATAAATGTAATAAAAATTAATTTTGATTTACAAACAAATACATTATTTTCTCCAGGAGTAGAAGAAGCAGACCCTAAAATAATCCCTAATGATGAAGTAGTAATTGTGAAAGATGATGAAGTTGTTGGTGTTGGAAAAGCTGTTTTAAATGGTGTTGAAATGGAGAAATCAAATAGTGGAATGGCTGTTAAAATTAGACATCGCAAAAAATAATAAACAATATATTTAAATACAAAAAATAATAATAGTGAATTAGTATTGTTATATACGATGAAAATTTTTTTATAACTATTTATATTCTAATAGAAGGTAAAGGAGATAAAATATGTCCGAAGAAATTATTGAAAAAATTAAAGAAGCTTGTAGAACTGTTAGCGATCCTCATATGGGAGTAAGTATCTTAGAAATGGGTATTTTAAGAAATATTGAGGTTGATGGAAAAATTGCTACTTTAACTATTCAACCTACTAATCCTAGTTGTATGAGTGTAACTCGTATTGCATCAGGTGTTAAACAAGCTACTGAAGCTTTAGATGAAATTGATAAATGTAATGTTACAGTTGTTGGTCATGTGATGGCAGATCAATTAACTGAAATGTTCAGTGCTTAAAATTTCATTACATTTGTTTCTAGATGAATAATTAATTTTTTTATTCATCTATAAAAAATTATTTTTTTCTAAATGTATACGAAAAGTATATATATTAAAAAAATCTTACATTATAATAGTTGTAATATTAATACAATTTTTATATTAAATTATACATAGGCTAGTGGCACAGCTTGGTTAGCGCGCACGGCTGATAACCGTGAGGTCATGGGTTCGAATCCCATCTAGCCTACTATTTTTAAATACTTTTTTTAAATACTTTTTTTAAAATATCAATATTTTTTTTCAAGAATTTTACAAATAATTTTATATATACCAAAATAGTATATTAATGTAATAAAAATAAACATTAATAATTAAAAATAGGAATTGGTGATATAAATGTGGGAAGAAATAGATACTAAATTCAAAAAATATCCTGCAAGAATGGCTGTCGCTCAAAAAATGATAGAATTAGGACTTAAAGTAGACAAAAATAAGAAAATCTATTGTGATAACTTAAAAATAAGTGATGCAGCATTAGCAAAAGCAGCAAAAGTGGATAGAAGAGTAATTAAATCCACAATTGAAACTATAATTAAGGATAAGGAACTATCAAACATTTTTGAGAATATCACACCTGCAGGAACATTATTAAAAAACATAGCTAAAAATTTAGGATTAGGTGTGATAGAAATAGAAGTCGGAGACGATAATGAAGGAATATTAGCTGCAGCATCAGCATTAATTTCATCAAAAAATATAAGCATAAGACAGGCTTATGCAAGTGACACTGAACTTGATGATAATCCAGTGCTAACTATAATTACTGAAGATTTTGTACCTGGAGATCTTATAAGTGAATTTTTAAAAATCCCGGGAGTTATTAGAGTTTCAATATATTAACTTTAAAAACTCTTTAAAAATATAAATAAATAATTTGTCATTCCCAAAAAAATTTAAAAAATAAAAATTTAAAGTTAACTAATATCTTTTGATAAATTAGTTAACATTAATCTTGTTTCATCACAAATATTTAACATGTTTTGGACTATTTCTAAATAGATTCTTTCATTTTTATTAAAATCTTTAACTAAATGATCTACTTTTTCAATATCCCAATTATTTTTATTAAAATCATCAAGTAAATCTATAGCCAATATTTTAACATTATTTGAAAGATTATCTACCCGTAATGTATTTCTAAGTAATGTACATTGTGCAGTTATTTCATTTTGGTTTTTCAAAATAGTATCAATATCTTCATTTTCATCTTGTTGATTATTAACTTCAATTTTATCAGAAATTAAACTAGTTTTAAGTATAATAACAGCATTTTTAACATCATCAACATCCCCAGATAATGCTTCCTTTAAATTATTAATTTGCTCCATATTTAATTTCATCTGCTTTTTACAAATATTTAAATCTTCTTTTATCAATGTATAAGGCATAATAATAAAATTTGCAGGTACTGCCACTACAATTCCTAACCCTACAAAAAGGAACCTTAAAATCATGGACATGTTAGCAGGATACATTGAAAATGAATAAAATACTGCTTGTAAAGTAATAAATATTGTGTCAATATCATACCTTTCAGGCTTTACCAATGTATAAACATAACTTATAATCATTATTAAAATAACTGTAGTATTAGCTGTGTTTAAATGAGTTCCTAATGCATAATTAAATAAATTAAAGTTTCCAAGGAATGCTAAAGCTAGTATAGAGAATATTATTAAACCTATTGTAGTTCCAATAATCCTATATTTAGATTTAGAAATAACATTCTCTTTATAAGGCAATATTATTGCAAGAGAAGTACATGCTAACCATCTTGCATCAGGTATATTAAAATAAATACCAATAAATTCCCAAAATGCTACAATAACAGCTAATCTAAATGCAAAAGTAAATTTAACAGAATCCTTATTGAAGTTTTCTTTAAAAATAGTTTTTATTCTAAATTCCCGAGGAATTTTAGATTCACGAACTATTTCTTCATTAGGTTCTTCAGATAAATAATTTAATTCATAATGAATAATTTTAAGATTAGATAAAATCCCATAACCAATTGATTGATGAGAACTAATAAATTTATTTATCTCTTCAAGAACAGAATTTAATTTAGTATTTTCATTTGTCTCTTGATGATATGTTTCATGTTCTATTAAATCATCTATTAACTTATCTAAATCTTTTAAATTATTATAATCATAATTATTTCTACAAACTGCCAAACCAATTTGTTCTATAGCTATTGTAAGATTCATTATTGATCTATTTTTAGGAGAAGTATAATAATTTTCTTCTAATCTATCATAAATAGCAGATTTGATAATTTTAATATTACTAATTAATACATCTTCAGAAACTTCTTTTCCTTTAATTTTTTCAGCAATGCAATTTTTTATTTCAGCCAAAAGTCCATTAATCCCTTTATGTGTTTGTGTTTTTAATTTATTTTTATTTAACAAAATGTTTATTCCAATAATAACTATGGATCCAACAACAACAGATAAAATTCTTAAAGGCAAAGCACTTAATGGCACTGGTGTAGACATAATTAACATATATCCTAATATAAATGGAAAGTATAACGGACTTTTTAAATCATGCATCATTAGATATATTATTAAAAAAATTAAACCAAAAATAAGAAAAATTCCTAGTACTGATGAGGCAGTAGTTAAATAACAAACTACAACAATACTAATATTTAATAGGATCATTCCAATTAGACTAGAGACTGGTTTTTGACTTAAATCTTGTCCAAGCATCATAAGTAATGTAACTAGAATCATTACCCCAACCATAGTATTATCTGAACCAAAAATAGCTACAAATAATCCCATAAAACCAATTAAAATAATGAAAAATAAAGTTTTACTTGCTATAAATTTTAAATCTATGATAATTCCTCCAAATTTTATAACATTATAAAAATAATATTAACATTTAAAAAAAATTCATTCTTTAAATTATTATATGTTTTTATAACTTTAATATAACCTTTTTGAATATTTTTTTCTTTTTAAAATTTATAGATATCACATAAAATACTAAAAAATTTTTAACTAGGTTATTAAATAGGTAAAATGAAAAAATGATTTTTTAAATTAAATAAAAAATAGATTAATTAAAAGTAAATGATTATAAAATAAAAAAGAATGGTGGTTATTTTTTTAATTAAAAAATAAATAATGAAAAATTAGGTATAAAAAATTTATATTGAAATATATTTATATTTTTTAAATAAGATTTTATATAAATTTATAATTTAATTAATCCATTGACTCAGCACGTTCTCTGTCTTCTTCATCAAGAACATCTAAAAGTTCATCCCATGCTTCTAAAGATTCTTTTGCAGCTTGTTCAGACAATTTTTCAATAGCATAACCTGCATGAACTAAAACATAATCATCTAACTGTATGTCTGGCATTAAATCTATACGAGCTTTCTGTTTAACTCCACCAAATTCAACAAAAGCTATTTTATCATCTTTATTCAATTCTACAACCTTAGCTGGTGCGGCTATACACATAAATATCTATCTCCCACAAATTAATTATAATAATTGTTTTATACATATATCTTATAAACATACATATTTATAAAATTAATTAAGATAATAACAAATGCAAAAAATTTAATAATAATTTTAATTAATTCTTTTAAAATAAAAAATCATTGAAAAGTTATAATCTATTTAATTAATATATAACATTACTATAGTATAAATTAAAGATATTAATGATTTGTTAAAACAAAAACAAAAAAAATGCATTTATAAAAACAAACAATGTGACAAAAATGGAAAATATAGTTATTGGAGCAGGACCTGCAGGAAGATTAGCTGCATTAGAACTTGGAAGATTAGGAAAAGAAGTATTACTTATAGAACAAAAGTATATTGCGGGAACATGTTTAAATGAAGGTTGCATGGTTATATGTGCTTTAAATGATGTAGCAAAATTTTTAAACGAAAGCAAACGATATGAAGATTTAGGATTTATAAAAACTAATACAGATTTTTCTTATGAAAAAATGGTAGAAAAAATTAAAGAAACACAAGTAATTCTTCGAAAAATTAATGAAAGTGATAATAAAAATGTAGGGAATCAAATTATTTATGGAAAAGCAGAATTAAGTATCGATGAAAATGATGAAATAAATGTTAAAGTTAATGGAAATATATATCATCCTGATAATGTTTTGATTGCTACAGGAGCAAGACCATTTATTCCAAATATTTCTGGAGCAAAATATGCTTTAACTAGTAGTGATGTGCTTAAATTAAAAGAAATTCCAAAGAAATTAAACATCATAGGTGGAGGAATAATTGCATGCGAATTAGCAAATATATTTTCTTCTTATGGAAGTGAAGTTAATATTTTCGCAAGAAGCACTGTATTGAAAAATTTAGAACCTAAAATCCAAAATTACACAGTACAAAAATTATTGAAAAAAATTAACATTCACGAAAACACAACCATTAAAGAAATTAAAAAAGATGAAATCATTACAACATCTGGAAATTACAGTGGAAAAACATTAATAGCAACTGGAAGAACACCAAATACAGACAAATTTAAAGATATTATAAAGTTAAATAATGATAAAACTATTAAAGTAGATAAAATGATGAAAACTTCTCACCCCAATATTTATGCTGCAGGGGATGTAATTGGAGGAATCCAACTAACACCAGTTGCACGAAGAGAAGGAATAACAGCAGCAAGGAATATGGCAGGATATTCAAATGAAATATATTATAATAACACCCCAGAATCAATAAGTTTAGATATGGATGTTAGTTTCATACAAAATAAGAAAGATACTGAAAAATTAAAAGAAGAAATTACAAACATAACTATACCTGGAGGTGCTGGTCCTGGAGCATTTTGGAAAGCATTGAGTTCAGAAACAGGTTTAACAAGTGTAGATCTAAATAATAAAACAGGAAAAATCGAAAATATAAGTGCAATATCTCCTTCTAGTGTAGATGATACTGCATATATGGCATTCCTAATGAATTTAGGCATTACAAAAGAAGATTTTAATGATTTTTTAGAATTACACCCATCAACAGATATGTACTATAAAATCATGAAGTTTATGTAAAAATATAAAAAAATAAATTTTTATTTATTTTTTTTGGATTCAGATATAATAATATCTGCTATTTTTTTACCGGCAGATAAAACTTCTTGACTATATTCAGTAGTTTTAGCCTGTATACTATTTAAATTATTTAAAGTATCAAAAATTTTATCATTTAAATCAATAATATCAGATTCAACAACTGCACCCGGGAAAATTGCAGCCATATTGTGATAACGACCATATTTTACTTTTGTTAATGCCATACAAGGCAATTCACAAGCCATAGATTCTTGAATCATGTTCCCATCATCTGTAAGAACCGCCAAATCAGTTATGGCATAACAATCCTTAATCCAATCAATATACCCTAAATTAATTACCTTAGACTCATCAACCATATCCAAATATTCTTTTTTCAATGGATCACCAACAAGCAAAATATTATATTCATCATTAACAACATCTGTAAAATTTTTTAATGCTTTAACAGACATTTCAAATAATGAAGAACCAGATGAAAAGAGTAAAGTAGTTTTATCTGCATCAAATTCCGCAATAGACTTTCCAGGATTATTATCTTTAAGTTCTAAAATATGTTGAGTAATATTTTTTAAACCATTAGATTTATCTCCTTTGGTTATACCCGGAGTTAATGGGAAAAATGATTTTTCTAAGTTAGGTGGAAGATTTTTTGATTTAAATAATTGATTTTCCGGCAAAACAATACAATGATTTAATCTTGAACAAACTTTAGAATCTAAAGGAGTATCAATTAATGCCACAGCAGGAACTTTAGCTAATTTAGCTGCAATACAACCTATAACAGCCCCACCACCAATAATACCAACAACAACATCAGGTTTAATATGTTGAATCAATTTCTTTGTTTCTCGTGCAGCTTTTAATGTTTTACCCCCTGCTTTAATAGTGGATATTTTACTAGCTGCATGCCCCCCAGCTTGAGGAATAGATACTTTATGCCAAGAATAACCATTTTTTTCATATAATAATCCAGGAGCATTATGATCTAAAGCTATTTCACATTTAACTCCCTCTTTTTCTAGGGATTTAACAACATTTAAACCTACTCTAGCATCTCCCCCTAAACCTCTCCCAGTAATAACTAATAACGCTTTCATAATTACAAACCCATAAATAAATATAATATAATATAATATTTTTTAAAAAAATATAAAAAAGTTATCTAATTTAAAGAAATTTTCTAAGACTATTTTTATTAACCTGTCGATCATTAGAAAAATGTTGTTTATTATTTGGTGCAAAAGGATTATACAATAATCTTCTAAATCCTAATATTATTAATAAAGGATTAGAAACTCTAATTTGTCTTTGACCTAATACTATTTTTCTAAAAAGATCTCCTAATCCCCCACCTGTTAATACATCCATAAAATAATCCCCAAAAGTAGGATTATAAATTTTTAACTTTCGAGATAAGAACCTATAAAGATTATTTCTTCTAATAAATGCAATTAAAATTGTGGTGATAATGAAGAAAATTAATGTACACCAAAATCCACCTAGCATATAGAAGGAAATACCTAAAGCTATAGCAAATGAGTGATTACCAACTTCACCTAACATTATCTTTCCAAAGTAATCTAAAGGAGCATAACCTAAACATACGGCTAAAATTAATAAAGGAGTATAAAATGCTGGTAACTCTAATATAGGTGCTGTACCTATTATAACCATTAAAATTGAAACTATAGCTGCAAGTATAAATACAACACTACAAGTAGAACCTGGTTGCATATCTGAAATATTAACTGGTTGAACAAGTAATGCAACAAGTATAGAAGACCATCCCATTAATGGGAAACCAATAATCATTACTAATAACATTCCTACACCACGGAATAATTGGCCCCACTCTACATTTAAATTTAATATTTTACGTCTACCTAATAAATCATCAACAAATGCAAATATACCAATAACAAGTACCAAATCATTGAATCCCTGTGGTAGATATAAACTTAATAATATGAAAGGAATCAAACCGATTGCTCGAGGAGTTCCACCTCTAATATTCTGATATAAATTGCCTAATAATCTTCTTTTACCTAAGAAACGGAAAATTATATTTAATACCATTGTTCCAAAAAAAGATAATAAGAATACGCCTAATAGTTGAAGATACATGGAGAACATGTTTTTTTAACACCCAAATTATTTATAAAAACTAATTAAAGAATAAATTAGTTATTTTTAAATATTAACATATTGTTAAAACTGATATATAATTGTTTTCAAAATTAAAAAAATTAAAAAAAAAGCTTAATTTACAGGATAACGAAGTAAAGCAGCAATACTTCCAAGGGATTCTAACTGTTTACCTCCTTCATGTTCACTACTTATAACAATTACTTTCCCAGACATGTTTTCAACCATATCCATTAAATTTTCTAAATTTTTACTTTTAATTGAATTATCTAAAACAAGCAATTTTTCAACAGCCCCAGAATTAACAGCTTTATTAACTTCTTCCCTACCATAGGCTACTTTAGAAGTTCCCTTTGACATTTCTTCAAAAAGTTTTTCTAATATTGACATTTCATAAGCTATTCTATTTTCTGAGGTTAATTTTTCAACAGTACCATTTTTAAGAACTTCATAAATTCCAGACCGACCTCCAGAGCCAGTGTTTTCTAATATGGATTTTTTAGCAATCTTTGGGAATTTATCTTTTAAATATTTAAAAAAATCATTTTTATAAAATCCTGGACCTGCAATGATAAAAGTTGAAACATCCTCAAAACGATTAATAACTTCAATAATACTTTGATAAAATTGGTTTAATTTTTTTTGACGACTTTTATCTAAAATTCGTTTACCTGAAATATTTCCCATAATAGGACCATAATATTCTACACCAAATTGACGAATCAAACCAATATCCGCAACATCATCTTCTAAACTAATAATAATAGCAGATAATTTTTTTGATGCTTTAATAGACTGATTAATTCTTTTTAAAATCCAATTTGACCATACTTCTTTACTAATTTTAATAGGAGTATTGATTTTTGCTTCAATTGTGTGATGAGAACCTAAAGGGATAATATCTTCTGGACCTTGAATAATTGGGCCAGTAAGTCTTAATTTACCTGTAAAAATATGAAAATTAATATTTTCAACTGATATTCCTAATGTAAAAGTTTTTTTAACACCTCGATCACTTCTAAGTTTATCCCCTGTTGTATCTTGAATACGACGAGAAGTTTTAGAATATATATTATCCCCAACTTCTATTATATGAGACAAATGCCATAAATCGTCTAATGTTTCTGGAAGAAGATTCATAACCCCATTTTTTTTATCTTGATAAATTATTTTCATTACAAATATACTCCTATATTACAGATTTTAAAGTTTTTAATATAATATATTATAATAATAAATAATATAATTATTAAATAATAAAAAAAAGATTTAATTTTATACAATATAAAATTTGTCATAGCAGGATTAAAATGAAAATTGGAATTATTGGTGGAACTCGGGGATTAGGAAAAACATTAGCTTGGTTCTTTAAAAGAGAAAATTTTGATGTAACTATTACAGGTAGAGATGAAACTGTTGGGAAAATTACTAGTTATGAATTAAATGTTAATTATTCCTCAAATAATGAAGAGGTTGTAAAATCTAGCGACATAATCATTATATCTGTCCCCATATCAAGCACAAAGGATGTTATTAAGGAATTAGCACCTAAAATGACACCTGGATCTTTACTTATAGATGTTACAAGTGTAAAAGAAGGACCTTCTAAAATTATGGAAAAATATGTTCCAAAAGATGTAGAGTTTATTCCAACTCACCCAGTTTTTGGTCCGAGAACAACAAGTTTAAATGGGCAAATAATAGTTTTAACTCCTAAAAAGAAAGGAAAATGGTATCCTAAAGTAAAAAAATTTTTAAAAAATAAAAAAATGAAAGTTATTGAAACTGTACCACAAGAACATGACAAAATGATGGCTATAGTACAAGTATTAACCCATTTTTCTTATATTTCTACTGCATATGCTATTGCTAAATTAAATGTTAATGTGAAAGATACTCAAGATTTTGAAAGTCCTATTTATAATCTTATGATAGATATGATTGCTAGAATAGTATCTCAAAACCCTTTTTTAACTTATTCTATACAATTAGAAAATAAAAATGGGGAACTTGTTCGCCAAACTTTTGCTGATGCAGTATGTGAATTAAAAGATGTAATTTCTACTAAAGATGAAGACAAATTTGTAGATATAGCATTAATAGCAACTAAAAACATGGGCGATATTCAGTCTGCTTTAGGTAGAAGTGATAAAGCTATTAATTCTCTTAATCATGAATCAAATATTTTAAAAATGTCTATTGGTAAAGAAATAGGTTTAAAACATATATACTCTGGAATTGTTCATATAGGAATTTTAGAAGATTTAGGTCCTGAATTCTTAAAATTAAATACTAATAAACATCACAAAAAATTAAAAATTTCTAATGTTGAAGTTTTAAGTGAAAAGGAGTTAATCCAATGGAAAATTAAACTTCAAAAAAATTATTCTCAATCTATTAGTTGTGTTTTCCCATTAACAGCTGATCAATATGTGATTAAAGATACTATTAATAATATTAAAGATATTACAAATGTTAAAATTATTGATGTTTATACTGGGCCACAAATTCAAGAAGGTTTTACTAGTTTTACTTTTAAGATTGAAGCATTGAATAATGCTGCATTTGAATCAACAAAAAATATATTAAAGGGTTTTGGAGGGGTTATTAGATAATATTTTTTTAAATTTTTTTATTTTTTAAATAATATATAACGAACTTAAAATATTTTAATAACAAAATGTAACTACTTATTAAAAACAAATAAAACATGACAAAAATGATTTATAAGATATTATAATGAATTTTAAATCTAAAATAATATATTTATAATATAAAATAAACTATAAGTGATTAAATATAAAAAATAAGAATAATAAATGGTTTAATAAATCGATTAAAAAAAAGTAAAAACCGAAATGTTTATATATTAGAAAATGCACATATTATACTATAGTTACAAAAACTTACTAAAAGATAATTGAAAGTAAAAAAAATAAAAAAGAAAGTATAAAACAATTTTTTATGAATAGCGTAACTATAATGCACAAAATTACAATTAAAATAACAAGAGTAACTTAAAAGTCAAAAGGTGATAATTAAAACTTAAAAAATAGAATAATTTAAAAAGAAATAAAAAATTAAAAAAGGAGATGGAAGTTATGGAAAATAATAATCAACAAAATCAAGAAATCACATTAAAAGTTGCAGAAGCAAGATCACAACACGACGTAGGTAAAGGAATAGCAAGAATCGATCCTGAAACAATGGTCAAAATTGGAGTAACTGATGGAGAAATAATACAAATAACCGGTAATAAAACAACAGCCGCAATGGTATTTTCATCACAAAATGAAATAAATTCAAAAACATTACGAATAGATGGTACAACCCGTAAAAACTCCAAAGCATCCATAGGACAAGAAGTTACTGTTCAAAAAGCTGAAGCAAAAGAAGCTAAAAAAATAAAATTAGCACCATTAGAAGATCCCATAAGAGTTAGTGGAGATTTAAATTCAGCTTTTAGGAATAAAGTGATGGTACAAGGTGATATAATAGTAACTGGATATAAACAACAAAGACAAAACTTAGGTGGAAACAGTTTATTTGATGATATGTTCCGAGAAATGATGGAAGTTCCAGCACTAGGTCAATTGAAATTAGCGGTAGTAAATACAAATCCTTTAGGAATTGTATATGTAGGACCCAACACCCAAATAGAAATGCAAGAAAATCCTGTAGACTTATCAAAAATTGAAGGAATATCTAACTTTGTGGATGTAAGCTATGAAGATATTGGTGGTTTAAAAGAAGAAGTTAAAAAAGTTAGAGAAATGGTAGAAATTCCACTTAAACGACCAGAAATATTTGATAAATTAGGAATTACCCCTCCTAAAGGAATTTTAATGTATGGACCTCCAGGAACAGGAAAAACATTACTTGCAAAAGCAGTAGCAAACGAAAGTGATGCGCATTTCATTACAATAAATGGGCCAGAAATAATGAGTAAATATGTTGGAGGATCAGAAGAAAATTTAAGAGGATTTTTTGATGAAGCAGAAGAAAATGCGCCTTCAATAATATTTATAGATGAATTAGATGCTATTGCTCCAAAAAGAGAAGAAACACAAGGAGAAACTGAAAGACGAACTGTAGCACAACTTTTAACATTAATGGACGGCCTTAACTCACGTGGACAAGTTGTGGTAATAGGAGCAACTAATCGTCCAGATTCATTAGACCCTGCATTAAGAAGACCTGGAAGATTTGACAGAGAAATTGAAATTGGAATACCTGATGTTGATGAAAGAAAAGAAATTTTAGAAATCCATACAAGATCAATGCCATTAGGTAAAGATGTAAATTTAGATGAATTTGCAGAATCAACCCACGGATTTGTTGGGGCAGATTTAGGATCATTAGCAAAAGAAGCAGCAATGAGAGTTGTTAGAAGAATAATTCCTGAAATTAAAGATGGGGAACCAATTCCTGAAGAAACTCTCAAAAAGATTATAGTAAACAAAGATGATTTTAAAGAAGCACTTAAAGAAATTCAACCATCTGCATTAAGAGAAGTAACAGTTCAAGTACCTGACGTAAAATGGGATGATATAGGTGGATTAGATGAAGCTAAACAAGAATTAAAAGAAGCCATTGAATGGCCTTTAAAATATCCGGAAAATTTTGAAAAATTCGGAATTAAGCCACCTAAAGGAACTTTATTATATGGAATTCCAGGAACAGGAAAAACATTACTTGCAAAAGCAGTAGCAAACGAAAGTGAAGCAAATTTCATATCTGTTAAAGGACCAGAATTATTATCAAAATGGGTAGGAGATTCAGAAAAAGGAATTAGAGAAGTATTTAAAAAAGCTAAACAAGCTTCCCCAACAGTAATATTCTTTGATGAATTAGATTCAATAGCCAGCACACGTGGAAATTCATTAGGAGATTCTGGTGTAACTCAAAGAGTAGTTAATCAATTATTAACTGAAATTGATGGTATGGAAGAATTACATGATGTTGCAGTAATTGGTGCTACAAACCGACCAGATATGATTGATCCAGGACTTATGAGACCTGGAAGATTTGATAGACATATTGAAGTTGGCACACCTAATGAAGAAGGTAGATTATCCATATTTAAGGTACATACTAAAAATATGCCTTTATCTAAAGATGTTAAATTAGAAAAATTAGCAAAAGAAGCAGAAGGTTATGTTGGAGCTGATATTGAAGCAGTATGTCGAGAAGCTGCAATGTTAACTTTAAGAAATAATATGGATTCAAATGAAGTTCCAATGAAATACTTTGAAGAAGCAATGGATAAGGTAAAACCTAGTAATAATAACTCTGATGATATGATTCAATATAATTAAATAGATTAGAAAAAAAGAATTATAACTAGTTTATAGCCATTAAACATCCTAATTAATAGAGTTTACTAAAACCAGAAAATAAAGAGAAAATAGTTAATTATTTAACTATATCTCTTATTTTTTTAAAACATTTGTATTACTTTTTTTAAAAATAATAATAAAAATTGTTAATTGAACTTTAATTTTAAACAAAATTTAATATTAAGTATATACTTCATATAAAATAGAGAAAAAATTTTCAATAATATATTACTATTAAATTTCGAGGGATTATAATTGACTCAAATGGAAGAAGCTAAAAAAGGCAATATCACTCCAGAAATGGAAAAAATTTGTGAAAAAGAAAGAATTAGTACTAAAGAAATAATAACTAAAGTAGCAGAAGGTAAAATAGTAATACCTAAAAATATTAACCGAAACACAGAAGCATGTGGAATAGGTGAAGGATTAAGCACAAAAATAAATGCAAACATAGGTTCAAGTAGTAAAATAGAAAATATAAAATTAGAAACCCATAAAGCAAAACTATGTATGGAATATGGTGCTGATGCATTAATGGACTTAAGTACTGGTCCTGATTTAGAATTATTCAGAAAACAAATAATGGAAACTGTAAATATACCGATAGGAACTGTTCCTATTTACGAAGCAGGAGTCATTACTCTTAACAAAGGAAACGAAATTATTGATATGGAAGAAGATGATATTTTTAAAACAATAGAAAAACAAGCTAAAGAAGGAGTTGATTTCATGACTTTACATTGTGGAATCACTCAAGATCTAGTTAAAAAATTAAAAAATGCTAAAAGAGAAATGGGAATAGTTAGTAGAGGCGGAACATTCTTAGCTTCATGGATTTTACATAACGAAAAAGAAAATCCATTATATGAAAATTATGATTACTTACTTGAATTAGCTAAAGAATATGATATAACTCTAAGTTTAGGTGACGGGTTACGACCAGGATGTTTATCCGATGCTAGCGATGTTCCCCAAATTCAAGAATTAGTTACTTTAGGAACATTAGTTAAGAGAGCCCAAGAAGCCTCTGTTCAAAGTATGGTTGAAGGACCAGGACATGTACCTTTAAACCAAATAAAGTCAAATATGGAAATACAAAAAACATTATGTTATGGTGCACCTTTCTATGTATTAGGTCCAATTGTAACAGATTTAGCACCCGGATATGACCACATAACTTCTGCAATCGGAGGAGCAATAGCAGCATCCAGCGGTGCGGATTTTTTATGTTATGTAACTCCAGCAGAACATTTAGGTTTACCTGAATTAGATGATGTTAAAGAAGGTATAATTGCATCAAAAATAGCAGCTCAAGCTGGAGATGTAGCTTTAGGGTTGGATACCGCATGGGAAAAAGAAAAAATGATGTCAAAAGCTAGAAGAAACTTTGATTGGGATCAACAATTTGATATAGCATTTGATAGTTCTAAACCTAGAAAATATCGTGACAAATGTAAACTTGATGATAATGAAATGTGTACAATGTGCGGAGAATACTGCTCTGTTAAAATAGCAAAAGATGATTTTTAATTAATTAAAAAAAAAGAAGATGTGATAAAATGGAATTAGAACATGTAAATGGAGAAAATAAAGGAGATATATTATTATTTGCTTTAAGTACCTGTGGATGGTGTAAAAAAACAAGAGAACATCTTGAAAAGTTAAATTTAGAATATGATTATATTTATGTAGATTTAACTGAAGGTGAAGAAAGAAACGAAGCTGTTGAAACACTTCAAAAATATAATAAAGATATATCATTCCCTACAATTGTATACAATGATAAAGACATTATAATTGGATACAAACCTGATGAAATTGATGATTTAATAAAAGAATGATTAATGAAAAAATTATTTTAATAGGAGAGTGTCCTTAAAATGTTAACTTATGACAAATTTAAAAAATCTGCAGAGGATAATGGATATTTCATAAACCCCGATAAAGAATTTGTTGAAACACTTATTGAAAATATTGAGGTTAATAAAGATCGATATGGTTATGGAGCTTGTCCTTGTAGATTAGCAAGTGGAGATAAAACAAAGGATCTAGATTTGATATGTCCATGTGATTATAGAGATATAGATCTCGAAGAATATGGATCATGTTTTTGTGCTTTATATGTTAATAAAAAAATAGCAAATAGTCAAGAAACAGCACAATCAATTCCAGATAGAAGATTAAGTGAAATTAATAAAAAAATAGAATTAAAAGATGAATCTAAAGTTTTAAATACAAAATATCCTATTTGGAGATGTAAAGTCTGTGGATATTTATGTAGTAGAGAAAAACCTCCGGAAATATGTCCAATTTGTAAAGCAGAATCTTTAAGGTTTGAAAAACTATTATAAAAAGGAATTTAATTAAATGAAGTACCAAGAACTTGTAAATGTTTATGAAGCATTGAGTAATACTACTAAAAGATTAAAAAAAACAGATATTTTAGCTAATTTTTTTAAGAAGGTAGATGATGAAACATTACCTATTGTAACTTTATTAGCTTTAGGGAAAGTATTTCCATTTTACAGTGAACAAGAAATGGGAATCGGAGATAAACTCGTAATGAAAGCTATTAGTAAAGTTATTGGAGTAAATGAAAATGAAGTTGAAAATCAAATAAGGGACCAAGGGGATATTGGAGCAGCTGCTGAAAAATTATATTCTAAAAAGAGCCAAACTACTTTTTTTTCACAACCCCTAAGTATCAAATTTGTTTTTAGTAACTTAAAAAAATTAGCAACTATTTCTGGTAATAATTCAACCAACAAAAAGATTTCAATAATTTTAGAGTTATTATCTTCAGCTTCTGGAACAGAAGCCAAATATATTACTAGAACAATAACTGAAGAATTAAGAATTGGAGTAGGTGAAGGAATTATTCGTGACGCCATTTCTGATGCTTTTGATATAAATAAAAGTGTCACTGAAAGAGCTTATATGTTAACAAATGATTTAGGACTTGTTGCAGAAGTAGGAAAAAATCAGGGCGAAAATGGACTAAAAAAATTGTCTTTAACCCCAGGAAAACCTGTTAAACCTATGCTTGCACAATTATCTCCTAATATAGATGAAAGTATATTAGAGATGGGTGAAGCTCTTTGTGAAACTAAGTATGATGGAATACGTATGCAAGTTCATAAAAATGGAGACAATATAACAATATTTACTAGACGATTAGAAAATATTACAAAAGCTATTCCAGAAATAGTAAATGAAATTCGTGAGGCATTTCCGGATGAAAATTATATTGCAGAAGGTGAAGTCATAGCAACACGTAATGGTAAACCTTTATCTTTCCAAAATATATTACACAGAGTCCGTAGAAAATATAATATTGAAGAAGCTATTGAGTCTGTTCCTCTTAAAGTTTATTTATACGATCTTTTATATTATAAAAAACCAACATTGGATGAACCAATTAAAATAAGAAGAGAGATTCTTGAAAAAATTGTTAATACAAAAAGTGATAATTTAAATCTTAGTGAAAAAGCTATGGTTAATGAAGATAATCTTAAAGATGCAAAAAGATTATTTGAAAAATCTATTGCCGAAGGGCATGAAGGAATAATGATTAAAGATGCCAAAGAACCATATATACCTGGAATTCGTGGCAAAAAAATGTTAAAATTTAAAGCTGAACCGGAAACATTAGATGTTGTGGTTGTTGGGGGAACATATGGTATAGGTAAAAGAGGTAATTTTATTGGATCCTACATGGTAGCTCTTAGAAATGATGATGAAGAATTAGAAACTGTTGCTCATGTAGCTACTGGTTTAACTGATGAAACCTTAGCAAAATTAACAAAAATGATGGAAAAATATAAAATTAACGAAAAAGGTACAAAAATTATTGTTAAGCCTAAAATAATTTTAGAAATTGCATATAGTGAAATCGTTAAAAGTCCAGAATATGATGCAGGTTATTCTTTAAGATTCCCTGTAGTGAAAAGAATTCGTGACGATAAAGGCTTAGAAGATATTGATACTGTAGAAAGATTGAAATCTATGTATAAAGAATAGATTCTTTTTTAAAAAAAATTTATAATTAAAAAAATATAAAATAAATACTATAATAATTTATGAATTCCAATATATAGGATATATTTTTAAAAATAATATTAATGGTGATTTGATTTATGGCAAATAAAAGATTATTTGGGACATTTGGAGTTAGAAGAATAGCAAACGAAGTTTTAAATCCGGAATTTGCATCCCGATTAGCAGCATGTTATGGTACATTAGTTCAAGGAACTGTGGCTATTGGAGGAGATACAAGAACAAGTACTCCTATGTTAAAACATGCTATAACCGCAGGATTATTATCTTCAGGTTGTGATGTAATAGACCTTGGAATTTTACCTACTCCAGCAATACAATATGCTGTTAGAACATATTATGATGGTGGAATTATAGTTACTGCATCACATAATCCTCCAAAGTATAATGGACTAAAATTTGTAGATGAATTTGGTATTGGTACTCCCGATAATATGGAATTAAAAATAGAAGAATTATACTTTGATAAAGAACCTAAACGAGCTAAATGGAATGAAATGGGAAAATATTGTATTAATGAATCTATTATAGACGAATATATTGAAGAAACTCTTAAAAGAGTAGATGTAGATGCAATAAAAAATGCAAATTTAAAAGTAGTAGTCGATTGTGGTTCTGGAGCTGGTTCTTTCACAGCACCTTACATATTAAGAAAGCTTGGATGTGAAGTAACTACATTAAATTGTCAAGCTGATGGATTTTTCCCAGGACGTAACCCTGAACCAATAGAACCAAATTTAACAGAATTAATAAACACTGTAAAAATTTTAAATGCTGATTTAGGTTTAGCTCATGATGGTGATGCAGACAGAACTATTTGTATTGATAATAAAGGAAACTTTGTTTTAGGAGATAAAACTTTTTCATTAGTTGAAAAACAAATGTTAAAGGAAAACAATGGAGGAATTATAGTAACTACTGTTGCAACTTCAACTGCAATTTATGATATAGCTAAACAGTATAATGGTAAAGTTATAACAACCGCTGTAGGAGACTTACTTGTAGCAAGAAAATTAAAAGAAGAAAATGGTCTTTTTGGTGGAGAAGAAAACGGTGGCCTTATTTTCCCAAACTTTGTTTATGGTCGTGACGCTGCAATGACTGTAGCTAAGATATTAGAGATAATTGCTAAGGAAAAAAAATCATTATATGAACTTGTTAAAGAATTACCAAAATATTATTCTGAAAAAATGAAAATTGAATGTCCTGATAATAAAAAATCAGAAATTATGAAAAGTATTGTTAAGGAAATAAAAGAAACAACTAATTATAAAATAGACACTACAGATGGAGTGAAGATATTAAAAGAAGATGGTTGGATTATTATAAGACCTTCCGGAACTGAACCTATTTTTAGATGTTTTGCAGAATCAGATTCTCAAAAAAAATCTACTGAAATGACAGAATGGGGTATTTCTTTAATTAAAAAATATTTAAAATAAACATAATAATTTAAAAATTGCTTTATTTTTTCTATTAAAAATTTAAAAGAATTGACTAATTAAATAGAAATAAATATTAAAACTTTAATAAAAAACATAAGGTAATTAAATAATTTAAGCAATACATGAAAAAATTAGAAAAATTAGAAAACTTAAGGTATATGTTCTTACACTTTTTTAATAAAAAGTTATACCAATAAAAAATAGGTATATAATGCAGATATTAAACAAAACCCAATATAAATTATAACTCTTACAGTAATCAATTTTTCATGTTTACCTTGATAATCATGAGTAAAATGATCAACAACAATCATTATTAAAAATATTAAGAAAAAAATCAAACCTGGAATTAATTTACCTAAAATAATTTGACTTGTTCCAGGTATCAAAAAAGCCAAAGCAATCAAAATTAAATCATACCACATAAAAAAACCCAAAAATTATAAATTTTCTAAACATTCCTCTTTCAAAAATTGAGCATCCTCATTATTTGGATGCTTAGCTAAAATTTTAATAAAATAACTTAAAGCCTCTTGATATTCCTCTAATTCCATTAAAACAATACCTTTATTTAATAAAAAAATTGGATTATCATTTTCAAGATTAATAGCTTTATTATAACAATCTAAAGCTTCTTGAAAACGCCCTAAATCTAACAAAGCATTGCCTTTTCTATTTTGAGCAGAAGCATCAATATCCGAATCATCAAAACATAACTCCATTGCTTTATCATAAGATTCCAAAGCCTTTTCAGGGTTATTTAAATCATTTAAAAGATTTCCTCTAGCATTCCAAACTTGAGGATCAGAATCATCTATACTTAAAATTTTATCATAAATATTTAGAGCTTCATTTAATCTGCCTAAAACTTGAAGAATAAAACCTCTCCAATATAAAACTACAGTATTTTCAGGATTTATTTTAACAGCCTCATCATTAACTTCAAGAGCCTCTTCAATACGCTCACAATTTAAAAGAGCAATTGCTTTATTATTTAGTATATACTCATTATTTGGGTTTACTTCAATAGCTTTATCATAACAACCAATAGCTTCATGAAATTTACCCAAACGAGAGAGATTATCTCCCTTTTTATTCAATAAATAAATATCTTCAGAATCAAACCCTAAAGCCGCTGAATAACACAACACAGACTTATCATATTTACCACTATCAAAAAGTATATCTGCTCTTTGGGTAATCATGGCTTTTTCATCAATTTTATCTCCAATCCAATCTTCAATATTTAATTTTTCAAAATAGATTACCTGAAAAATATTATCATCATTAATATCTTCAGCATACATCTTCTTAAATTCTTTAGTCATTTCTTGAGCATTAAGAAACCCTTCCTCTTTTGCTAATTTGTCATTATGTTTTAAATTTTTAAATTTAATCAAATCAACTTTAGTAACTTGAGCTTCAAAAACTTTCTTTTTTTCTTTAGAAATTAAATTCCAATAACAGTATAAACGATCCCCTACTTTTAAAGGATTTTTCCATAATTTACGTATTGTCATGTTCTTTTTTTGAGTAATAATATTAATATTTTGACTTCCAAACGACAATATTGGCATTTAATCCCTCTAAAATTTTTTTAAAAACATGAAAAAGAAAATTTAAATAACTTCCTCTCCAAATTCTGCACTTTTCACTTTAATAACTGAGTCTTTAAGTATTGATTTTATTTTTTTAGCCATATCCTTCAATTCATGAGGATTAGGACTTTCAATATCTTTTAAATCTTCATCAAGAACACTTCTATTTCTAAACTGTTGTAAGGTATAAACATTACAATTAATTTCATAGCTTATATCAATAATATCTTCAGGTTTAAGTAAACCCGGAACATAAGTAGTCCGACATTCCAAATAGGTTTTATCATATTGATTAACTAATTCCATACTTTTTTTAACATTTTCCCCAATATTTGAACCAATTATGGTTTCATATTTTTCAAAAGGAGATTTAATATCCATTGCAACATAATCAACTAAATTTAAATCTAAAACTTTTTTTAATCTATCTGGATAAACTCCACTTGTATCTAATTTAGTTTTTAATCCTAATTTTTTAGCAACACGTAGAATACTTATCAAATCATCTAATTGTGATAGTGGTTCCCCTCCAGATACATCAACTGCATCAATAAAATCTTTGGAATCATCAATTACTTTATAAACTTCACCAATATCAATATCATCACCATCTTCTAAAATTTCACCATTATGACAATAAGGACATCTTAAAGGACAACCTGCTAAGAAAATTACTAAAGACATATTCCCATGAAATTCAACAGAAGATATTAATGTAGTTCCAATTTTCATAATTTGTGTAACCTACCTTTTAATATATTTTTACTTAATTTACAACTTCTTTTAATATGTTTAAAAACTTTTTGTCTTCTTCAATAGTTGCAATACTTATTCTAATCCAATATTCATCTAAACCTTTAAAAGAAGTACAATCTCTAACAATTACGCCCTTTTTTAACAATTCATAAGATAATTCATTTGCAGTAAATCCAGTTTCCCTTACATCTATTACCATAAAATTTGATTGAGATTTTAAAACATGCAATTTATTGATTTTAGAAACACCTTCATATAATAAATCCCTACTTTCTTTACCTTTAATAATTGAATCTTCTATGAATTTTTTATCTTTTAAAGTTGCTAAAGCCGCCACATAAGATAGCCGAGTGAGAGAAAAAACAGGTTTAATTCTATGCATATATTCTATATTCTCACTATTAGATAAACCATAACCTATTCTCATACCTGCTAGACCCATAACTTTTGAGAAAGTTCTTAAAATAAACACATTAGAATAATCTTTAATTAAATTAACATGATTAGATTCAGCATATTCAATATAAGCTTCATCAATAATTACTAAAGCATTAGTAGCATCTAAAATTGTTTTAATATCTTCTTCATTAATAACAGCCCCTGTAGGATTATTTGGAGAACATAAAAAAATCATTTTTGTTTTATCAGATAAAGAATTTAAAATTGAATCAACATCCAAAGTATTACTATTTAAATCCCAATTACCATAAATTGGTATTGCCCCATAAGGTTTTAAAAGAAACTCATAATATGTGTAAGATGGCAATGGAACAATAAATTCATCACCAGGTTCGATAAAAGTTTTAATTAATGAATCTAAAACTTCATCAGCACCATCTCCACCAATAATAACCTGATTAGGTTTAACACCTGCATAATTTGCAATTTCTGATTCAAGTTTAGTTAAATCAGATTCTGGATATCTATTAACATTATCAACTTCATTTAGAATAGCAGTCTTAACTTTACTAGAAGGACCCCATGGATTTTCATTTGAACCTAATTTAATTATATCCTTTTCATTTATATTAAATTCATTAACAATTTCTTCTTTGGATCTACCCGGAACATACGGATCTAATTCTAATACTGCTTTTTTCGGATTCATTTTTTTATACCTACATTAAAAAAAAAGATTATTAATTAAAATTCAAATTCAACATCATATATTTTTGGGGCATCTTTAACAAAATTAAAATTCGCATCATATGCATTGGATAAATTTACATAATGCTTAGCATTAAATTTAATTAAATTTAATTGTTTTTCTGAAATTTCTTTAACAACTTTCCCCGGAGTACCCATTATTAAACTATTGTCTGGAAATTCATGATTTTCTGTAACAACAGCACCTGCAGCAACAATAGAATTTTTACCAATGTGCGCATTATTTAAAACAGTTGCATTCATTCCAACAATTACATTATCATCTATAGTACATCCATGCACAACAGCAGCGTGACCGATAGATACATTTTCACCTATATTTAATGATAAACCTGGAGAACAATGAAGAACACAATTATCCTGAACATTAGAATCCTTTCCTAATGAAATATGACTTGTATCTCCTCTAATAACTGCATTATACCATACTGAAACATTTTCCCCTAAATCAACGTCTCCTACAACATGAGCTCCTGGGAAAATTTTTGCTGACTTGTGAATATTCATTTTTTATTCCTCCTAAATATAAAAATTATTTGTTTTATATAAAAAAATTTAATTTAATCTTTTAAATTATCTAATGAACACTGGTCATTAGTTGTTTTATCTTGAATGATATAATCTTGTTTAACTAATATTCTCATATTAGAACCTACATCATGGTATAATAAAACACCAGATCCAATAGTTGAACTTGAACCAACTTTAACTCCTGGAGAAAAACTTGAATTTATTCCAGTTTTTACACTATCTCCAATTATAGCTCCTAATTTTCTTCTTCCACTATCTTCTTTCTTATTCTTAATAATTGTTTTAACTGATTTATTATCAAAACGTAAATTAGCTATATTAGTTCCTGCAGCAATATTACAATTTGATCCTATAACAGAATCTCCAACATAACTTAAATGTCCAACATTTGTGTTTTCCATGATGATAGAATTTTTAATCTCAACGGCATTACCTACATGTACATTATCGCCGAAGTAAGTATTTCCACGAATATAAGAATTAGGACCAATATCACAGTTTTTACCTATATAAACTGAACCTTCAATATATACTCCAGATTTAAGGATGCTTCCTTCATCTAGGAAGACTTCACCATGAATAGTTACACCTGACTCTACTTTTCCTTTAATTTCTCCTTTGATTTTTTTAAGTAATCTTTCATTAATTTCAATTAACTCCCAAGGACGCCCCACATCAATCCAATCTTTAGTAGTTACATATGCTTTAACTATTTTATTTTCTTCAATTTGCATTGATAATGAGTCAGTTATTTCATATTCTCCTCTTGAAGAGATTTGAGTTTTATTAATTTTATCAAAAATATCTTTATTAAAAATATAAATTCCAGTGTTGATTAAATTACTTGGAGCTTCTCCTTTTTTAGGTTTTTCTACAATGTTTTTTACTAAACCATTTTCTACTTCAACTACTCCAAAAGAACTTGGATTGTTCACTTCTTTTAAAACCATTAAAGTATCTACTTCACTTTCATTATATTTTGAAATGAGTTCTTCAATAATATCATTATTTAATATTAAATCGCCGTTTAAAACAATAACACTATCATTAATAAAATCTTCACCATAACCAATAGCATTAGCAGTGCCTGCTAAATTAGTTTGTGTTTTATAAGAAATATTAACACCAAACTCTTTACCATCCTTAAAATAATTTTTAACAATATCTTCTTTATACCCAACAATTAAAAGTATGTCTTTAATACCATTATCTCTTAAAATTTCAATGTTATATTGCATAATAGGTTTACCTGCAACAGGTAACATTGTTTTAGGTTTTGTTAATGTTAACGGTCGCATACGTGTTCCTTCACCGGCACTTAATATTATTGCTTTCATTTGCTTTTTTCCTCCTTAGCAAATTATAAAATTTTTAAGTTTAATTATTAATTTAATTTGTTGATTGAATTATTTTAAATTAACTAAAATTCTTAATTATGTGAAATTGAATTATTCATGAAAGATTTTTTTCAATTAAAAATACACATTTTTGTCTTATTAATTCTGCTTTTTCTTCAGTTTTAGCTTCTAAAGTAATTCTAATATAATCTTCAGTACCAGAAGGTCTTAATAGTACCCAACTTCCATCATCAAATGTTAAACGAATCCCATCAATAGAATTAACATATTTAATATCATCAAATTCTTCTTTTAATTGTTCTTCCATATTTTCGAACACCTTTAATTTATCCTCTTTAGAACAAACCACTTTTTCTCTAATACTGAAATAAGAAGATATTTCATTTAATAATTTACTTAAAGGCCCTTCTTTTGATACTATTTCTGCAATTCTAAGACCAGACAATAAACCATCAGGGCACATACAAAAATCAGGGTGCACCCATGTTCCAGAGGGTTCCCCTCCAAATGTAGCATCATTTTTAATAATGGACTCAGCAACTGCAACATCACCAACTTTTGTTCTAATTACTTTTCCCCCAACTTTTTCCATTACTTCATCCATACATAATCCTGCATCAACTGTTGTAACTACTGTCCCTCCAAAATTTTTTGAAATAAGGGCTAATAACTTATCAAATTCTGATATATTCCCATTTTCATCAACAGCCATCATTCTATCAGCATCCCCATCATGAGCTATTCCAAGATCTGCACCTGTAGCAACAACCACTTTCATAAGATTTTGAAGATTAGTTTTATTAGGTTCAGGATTACGTCCAGGGAAAAATCCATCTACTTGAGAGTTAAGAGTTATCACATCACAACCAGCTTTTCTGAATATTATAGGAGATAATTCTGATCCTGCACCAGAAGCTGCATCGATTACAACTTTTAAACCTTTTTTAATATTAACTGTGTTTAATAAATCATTCATATATTGTTTTTTAATCTCAGTATTATGAGTTACTGAACCTATATATTCCCAACTTACATTTCCATAAGCTTTAGAATTGTATAATTGTTCTATTTCAGCTTCTTGAATAGGAGTATAAGCCATACCATTAGGATTCCATAATTTAATACCATTATATTGAGGAGGGTTATGTGATGCTGTAATCATTATTCCTGCATTAGCACCTAATTTAAGTGTAGCATAACCTACTAATGGTGTTGGAACCATACCTAATTTAATTATGTTTATTCCACCTTCCATCAAACCAGATACAATAGCTTGTTCCAACATTTTATTGGTTGTTCGAGTATCATAACCAATAACAACAGTCCCTTCATTTTTTAAATATGAAGCTAAAGATTTTCCAACATTTAAAGCTAAATTTGCATTAATTTCTGTACCTATTTTACCTCTAATCCCAGAAGTTCCAAAAAGTTTCTTATTCTCATTACTCATTAAAAAACACAACCATTAAAATTTTCATTTAATCAAGCACCAAATTTATGAGAATTATTCATTAAATCCATAACAATATTCATTACATCAGATCCTCTAATTCTACACAATCCACCTTTTGCAACAGCAAATTCATTATATTCTTTAACATCATCAACCCTTACTTCAGGACTATTAATTATAACAGGAACAGGATCTCCAGAATGATTCATAACAGAAATTGGAGTTGAATGGTCAGCTGTTAAAAATAATACAACATTTTTAAGGTTTAATAATTTACTCATAACAATTTTATCAACTTTTTCAATGAATTCTTTTTTCTGAATTGCATTACCATCATGACCTGCTTCATCAGCACCATCAATATTAATTAAAAAGAAATTGTGATCTGTATTATTTACTTGATTAATTATTGTATCAATAATATTATCCAAATTAGTATCTACACCACCAGTAACATCATCCATTTCAATAATATCCATACCTGCAAATCGTCCAATTCCCATAATTAAACCAGTTTCAGCTATACATGCAGAATTAACTTCATATTTTTCATTAATATGTTCTACTTTAGGTACAGCTCCTGCACCACGAGGTATTATTATATTAGCAGGGGGTTTATTTTCCTCCATACGTCCAATATTAACCGGATGATTTTTTACCATTTCATAGGATTTTTCAACAATTTTATTTAGTAAATCTGCAGTTCTTTTAGCTTCTTCACTACCATCAGTACTTTCAACTATTTTAGGTTTTTTACCTTCAACTTTAGGGTCTGCATCTGTTACCTTATCAGATAAACCTTCCCCACGCAATACAAGAACTGCTCTATGGCCAGTAGATTCTTTAAAAATTATCTGAATATCTTCATAACCTTTTATAACCATAGTATTTAAAACATCTACAATATCTTTAGTACCTTCTCTAATTCTTCCAGCACGTCTATCCGTTATAATTCCATTTTCATCAGCTGTTGAGAAATTACATCTAAATGCTATATCTCCAGGAATAACATCTAATCCAACACCAGATGCTTCAAATGGTCCACGTCCAGTATAAACTTCATATGGATCATAACCTAAAATAGATAAATGAGCTGTATCACTTCCAGGTATTATTCCAGGTCTTATAGAATCCATTATACCAGTAATACCACGTTCTGCCATTTTATCCATATTTGGAGTGTTAGCTGCTTGAAGAGGTGTTTGATTATCTAATTCTTTTAAAGGACGATCTCCCATTCCATCCATAACTAATATAATTCCTTTCATTTTTTCATCACCTTTTTAAAATAAAATTAAAGAAAATTTAAATTTCATTAATGAGATATAATAAAATTCTAAATTTAATTTCTAAATTAATATATATGATTAGGTTTTAGTTTAAAATGATTTATATAATTTTATATATTGATAAAAAATTTTTGTAAAATATAAAATTAATTTGATAAGTAAAAAACATTTTAGAAATTAATAAATATAAGTTATTACAAAATTTGAATTACTTAAATTAAAATAAAAAAAAAGGTGATTTTATGGTAATATACGAATGTATGCACTGTGAATATAAATTTGACTCTGAAAAAGGCGATCCTGCATATAATATACCAGCAGGAACTTTATTAGAAGATTTACCTGATGATTGGGCTTGTCCGGAATGTGCAGCAGGTAAAGAAGCTTTCATTATAGTTGAAGAATAAATTCTAAAAAAATTTTTTAATAAAAAAAATTTCTTTTTTTTCTATTTTTTATAATACACATATTATACCCACTATAGCTCCAGTTATAGTAGCCAATAAATTAACATGCTCATTATTTAAATAATCTCTTCTTTCAAATACTGCCCCAAGAAAGCTATCCATAAAGCAGCCCACAGTACCTGAAATAATTGCTATTTTTATAGACATCCAAGGATCAGGCATTATACCTAAAATAAAAGCTGCAAAACCTATTATACCTGCACCAACAATTCCAACTGCAGTTCCTAAAAAGGATATAGCTCCATCAGTACCAGGACTAACTTTCTTAAAAGTTGTTATAAGTACTGGATTTTGTAAAACTCCAATTTCACTTGCAAGAGTATCTGCAGTAGCTGTTGCTATAGAACCTAAAAAACCACCTACAAAGGGCAAATAATAACCACCAAACGCGGCCATAAGGAAAGCAACCAAACCATTCGAAATAACATTTTTAGCCGTTCTTCTACCTTCATATTCCCCAATACTATTTTTATAAGGTTTTGCAAATTTTGTGGCCAATAAACTCATGATTAAAAAAATTACAATTAAAATTAACCAACTTACACCAGCTGAAAATATGATTACAATACCCATTATTATCATTGTAAGAGAACCTAATAAATCTAAAGATTTTCTCCAATACACAAAAAATCCTAATAAGAAGAGTATTATCACATAACCCCAATTAATCATTAAAGCTTCTTCCATAATAACCACTAAATATAATTTATTTATATTATATAAGTTTAATCATAAAAAGATAACTATTAATTTATATTTAAGGGATAAATATTGAAATTTAGAATAAAAAATAATAAAAACTTAAAATATAAAAAACGATTTTAAAAAAAAGTGAAAAATAGAGAATTTATTTTATAAATAAATTCTTTAATCTGAAAAGTAATTAATCTAATACTTTACTTTTAATAACTTCTACTCTTTTAAGAGGATAGATTTTTTTAGCAGTATGATAAATTTCACTTGCTAATCTACCATTAACAGAAGTTTCAATAACATCTTCAAAGTTCTTTTCTACAGCAATGTTATTAACTAATTCAGTAATTGTTTCTCTCATGAATTTTTGTTGAGAAGATTTTGCTCTTCTAGTAGTAACAGCTAAAACATGAAGCTTCATTTTATGTCCATCTTTTGTTTCAATTATAACAGGAGTATCTATTCTACTAGTACCTCTTCTAATCATACTTCTAACATAATCAGTAGTTGTTTTATGTCCAGTGAATTTTGTATTTGCAACATCACCAGCTACATTATCAATTTCAAATTGTAATTTAATATATTGTTTAGAAAAATCACCAGTTAATTCTCTCATAGTAACTTCTACTGTTCTTCCTACAAGAAAATCAGGATCTCTTGAAGGGGTTTCTCCAATTTCCTTATCTCCAAAAGCTACAGGAGTTTTTATAGTATACCAATCTTTTTCTTTCCAAGTATCACGTACGTGTCGTCTTTTTGCTTTTGCCATTTAAATCAAACCTCTATTTATTTTATTTTCCGTATTTTTTGTAATTAATTAATAATATTATCATAAAAATTTTCTTTATATTGATAAAACATAGTTTATACTAGTTATTTTATGATAAATAATAATTTAAAATTTAGATCATATGCATTAAAGCATAATCAAAAATATCTTTTATATAGTTTATTAGATTTTTAGTAAATTTTCATAGAGTACTCTAATATTAAGCATTATAAAATTAAATATAAAATAAGCTGTAAAATACAATTAAAAGCTAATTAAACCCTATAATCCACAATCTAACAAATATGGAGTCAATCCATTCTATTTAAAAATTATTCTGTAAAAAAGTTTTAAAAAATTAAAACCCGCCCATAAAGGTTATTATTACATTAATAATTTATCTTATTTAAAGGTTTTCAATAGAATAAAAAAAATTATAAATGTCCTTTCATGAATTTAACATGATCAATATAACGTTCTAAAACTTCTTTAATAGGTCCTTCATCTTCAATAATTTTTAAATTAGCTTTTTTAGCTTTTAATTTAGTTGTAGGTCCATATTTAACCACGATAACTGTTTCACAATCAGAAACAGCATCAATAACTTTAGTAGATTGGTGTTTAACCTCATCAAAAATATCTACATTCCTCTTTTCAATAAACTTAATATTATTCTCATCAATTAAATCATACACAAATAAAGTTTTAGCTTTACCAAAATGTAAATCAACATCTTTACCATTAGATGATGCAACAGCTACTCTCAAACAAACCACCTAAAAAAAATTAAAAGTTTAATTTTTAATTTTATTTAATAAGTTAGCAACATTTTCTCCAAATAATTTAATTGTTTCAATACCTTCAGTATCTTGAAGAGCAGTACCTTCAGCTCCTGCAAAAACCATATTCCAATAATTACTACCAATTATAATCATTTCATTAATATTGAAAAACATGGACATTTCTTGTAATGTGATAGAGGTACCGCCTCTTCTAGCAATTGCAATTGGCCCCCCAACCATCCAAGATAAAAATTTATCATTACCTCTAGAAACTTTACCAATTCTTTGTAAAGCTGCCATAATATCTCCACGTGCAGTACCAAAGTAAACAGGTGCAGCTGGAATAAAACCATCCGCTTTTCTTATTTTTTCGATAATTTCATCTAAGCCATCATTGATGACACAATTCCCTTTAGTTTTACATGCATTACAACCTACACAAGATTGAATATTCAATCCTCTTAAGTTAACTATCTCAGTTTCAACACCTTTAGATTCTATAGATTTAGCACATTCCTCTAAAACTTGCATAGTATTACTATTTTCTCTTGGACTTCCACATAATAAAATAACTTTTGTCATAACAAAATCTCCTAAATAATTTTTTTATAAAACTTAAAATTCAGCACCATTTAAAACATGTAAACAATCACAATCAAAATCTTCATTTAAATCTTTGATTGTTTTATAAATTAAATTAATCAAATCATTATTCTTTTCTTCCATGATTTCTAATACTTCATCCATAGTTAATTTATTAGGTGAAATACCAGAACCATAATTAGAAACAACACATATAGAACTATAACATATCTCTTTTTCTTTAGCTAAAACTGCTTCGGGGAGACCTGTCATACCCACAACATCCCCACCAAGTTTTTGAAACATGTTAATTTCTGCAGGAGTTTCAAATCTAGGACCTTCAGTACATACATAAGTCCCATGAGAAATGACATCCCCATTAGAAATAATTTTATTTCTTAAGCGGTTACAATAAGGTTCAGTAAAATCTAAATGAACAACTTTTTTATCATAAAAAGTTCTATCTCTTAAAACTGTAAAATCAAGAAAATCATCCACAACAACAAATGAACCGGGACCCATATCTAAATTAATACTACCTACAGAATTAGTAGCAATTATTTGATTAACCCCTAAACTTTTTAAAGCAGAAATATTAGCTTTAAAATTTATCATATGTGGAGAATATGCATGTCCTGATGAGTGTCTTGGTAAAAAAGCAACTTCTTTACCCTCTATTTCTAGAAGAGAAACTTCAGGATTTACATTATAATTTGTTTTAACTTTAATTTTCTCTTCATTATCTGCTTTTTCCGCTATATTGTATACACCAGTTCCACCAATAATACCTATCATAAATTACACCTTAATAGAAAATTAACCTTTAGTAACTATTAATGGAGTTACTTTAGCAACTAATTTAGCAATTCCTAATTTATCAGAAGTTTTCACAACTTGATCAACATTTTTATAAGCCCCAGGAGCTTCTTCAGCTAAAACTGGATCAGAATTAGCTTTAACTTGAATACCTTTACTTAATAAATTTTCTTTAATTTCATCTGCAGAGAATTCTTTTTTAGCTTTAGATCTAGATAAGATTCTTCCAGCACCATGTGCAGTAGAACCAAAAGTATTTTCCATTGCAATTTCGGTTCCATGAAGAACATAAGAAGAAGTACCCATGGTTCCAGGTATTAAAACTGGTTGACCAATTTCACGATAATCTTCAGGGACTTCACTTCTACCTGGACCAAAAGCACGGGTAGCTCCTTTTCTATGAACTAATAAATTTAATTTCATACCATTTTTATTAACTATATGTGTTTCTTCTTTAGCTATATTATGTGCAACATCATAGACAGTTGTCATGCCCATATCTTTTGCAGATTTACCTAAAACATCCTCAAATGTTTCTCTAACCCAATGAACTATCATTTGACGATTTGCCCATGCATAATTAGCCGCTGCATACATTGCTTTTAAATAATCTTGAGCTTCTTCGGAATCTAAAGGAGCACATGCAAGTTGTCTATCAGGAATATTTAACTTATATTTTTTGTAAGCTTTATCCATTTTTCTTAAATAATCAGAACATACTTGATGTCCACATCCTCTAGACCCACTATGAACCATGATTGTTATTGTTCCTTTTTTTAATTTAAAAATTTTAGCAGCTTTTTCATTATAAATTTCATCAACCTTTTGAACTTCTAAAAAGTGGTTTCCTGAACCAAGAGATCCTAATTGAGGTATACCTCTTTTTTTAGCTTTATCACTAACTACCTCAGAATCTGCATTTTTTATTCGACCATTCTCTTCTAAGAATTTTAAATCTTCTTTCCAACCATAACCATTATTTACTGCCCATTCAGCACCTTTATTTAAAACTTCATCAATTTCTTTAGGTAATAATTTAATTTTACCTTTACTTCCTACACCTGAAGGGATATTTTTAAATAGCTTTTCTGTAAGTTCTGTAATATATGGTTTTAAATCATCCTCTGACAAGTTAGATCTTATCATTCTAACACCACAATTTATATCAAAACCTACACCCCCAGGACTAACAACACCATTATTCATATTGAAAGCCCCAACACCACCTATAGGGAAGCCATATCCAAAATGAATGTCTGGAAGGCCTAATGAAAACTTTTGAATTCCAGGTAAACATGCTACATTTGTTACTTGTTCTATAGCTCCTTCTTCAAGATTTTCAATACCTTCTTCATTTAAGTATAATCTTGCTGGAACTTTCATTTGTTTTTTATAACTACTTGGGATTTCCCAAATATTTTCATCAATTTTGTTAATATTTTCCTTAATACTCATTGTACCACATAATTAGCGAATTTTTGAATAAATAAATTAAAAGAAATTAATTTTCAAAAAATTTATAAAATTAATATATAATATGAAATTTTATCTATTTTAAAACATATAAATTTGAGGTTTTATAAGTCATGAAAAAAATTAATTTAAAAAAAAGAATTAAAAAAAGTTAAATTTTTACACTAAAAAATTTAAATAATAGTTTTAAACATGAAAAATCCTTAAAAATAAAATATAATAATTATCTAAAACAAATTGGAGAGTAAAATCTGAATAAATATCCCCATTACTTTCTTAATTATAAATACTCAAATATTATATTTTTATAATGTAAAAATTAAGAATGCAAGCTAATAAAAAATAAATACAATTTTAGTAGCCCACATACTTCCCATTTTTATAAGTAACATTCATCAATGTTCTATTCTGAAATTTTGTTTGATTAGTTGAATTTGAAACAGAAGGATCATCTTTATAACATGCATCAATCGTGAAATTTCTAGCATTATCCGGTACTTTTAATGTATAAAAAAATGTACCATTACTATTAGTATGAACTTCTATACCACTAATATTAAGTTCAGGTGATGATAAAATTACTGTAGAATTAGGAGTAGCATTACCTGTAACATTAAATAATCCAGTTCCATTAACAGAACCTTCAAAAGGTTTTATTGGTAAATTTTCATAAGGATTTAACAATGTTATCACAATAGATAATAAACAGATAATAAGTATTATAACTACTGCAGTTTTCATTTTGTTAAACTTTTTATTCCCATTTTCATCCACATTATAAAAAAGTGAATTTAAAAAATCAGTTAAACTCATAGTTTTCCTCTTAAATAAATAACATTAATTATTTATTAAAAATATGATATTTAATATTTTCTAGTAAATCCCAAATATTTTTTTTAAATAAAAATAATTAGAAAAAAATTATAAATCTAAGATTACTCTTACTTTAAATAAATCATCTTCGATTACATCCATTAGATGGAATGTAACCGCTTTAACTTCAGAACGTCTTTCATGTTTATCCCAATCAATATGTTCCCCCCATATTGTCCCATTCAATTCATAACTAATTTCATCATCTTTAAAACTTTTTTTTATCATAAGATCAAATTTAGAAAAAAATAGAAATTCAGTTTCTTCTAAAAATAATAATTCCTCTAAGTAATCATATAATAGAGAAACTTTATCTTCAGATTGAATTGTAATTTTTTTATTAATTATTTGATTGACTTTTTTAGTGTCGGTCATTACTTCAAACATTGCTAGTGATGCATTTTGGTATGCTTCATTAATTGTCCTACCAAATGCCCAAAAACCAACATCTGCAGTAACATCAAAAAATTCATATTGTTTTTGTAAATCTTTAGAAGGTTTCAAATTATCAAATCCTTATTTTCCACTTTTAAATTAAAAAATAAAATTAACAATATATTAGTTTTCAAATGCTCTTACTCTTTTTTTATATATCTAATTTTATATCATTTATAATATGGAGTGATTAAAAATGACAAACAAAAATACAAAATATTATAGAAAAGATTTAAGAAAACAAAGCAATTTTCATGACTATTTTTTCTTCAATGGATATAATTTAAATTCATGCATATCTATATTGTTAATAATAACCTTATTATTATTCTGTGTAATGGCAGTTTCCGCTACTCCAAATCCAAACGTTATATTTGGAATTTAAAATAAATAATATATAAAATAAAAATAATTTTAAGAAAAATTTATGTCTGTACAATTTAAATCATCAGGATCAAAACGAAGAAAAATTTGTCTTGAATTTCCTCTAATTCCTTTTCCAGTTAATTTTGTGTCTACTAATCTTAAAAATTCTAATTTTTCTAAAATTCTGTTAAAACTAGCATAACTTGATTTAGTTTGCTCTTTAAATTTTTCTGAAACTTTAGTCACAGTTAAAATTTCATCTTTATTAATAGATTCATCTTCTTTTACAATTAATTTTAACAAAGCAAATTCTTTATCATTTAAAGATTTTAAAGTTTCAAGTAAATTGTAGGATACATGCTTGGATAATGCTTTGTCTAAATGTTTTTGTGTTATTTTTTTAGATGCTTCAGACTCAGCAATATTTCCACAAACTCTAAGAATATCTATACCTTCTCTCAAATCACCAGTTTCAAAAGTATAATCAGATATTTGCCTTACCAAATCATCTGAAATAACATTAGGATAAAAACCCATTTTAACTCGATCAGATAATATACTGAGTATTTGAGAATGAGAATAAGGTTCAAATGTTATATCTTGTGGGATGAAAACTGTTTTAACATTTTTATCTAAGGCAAATCTAAATTCAAGCTCAGATAAAATTACAAAAATCCCAGTATGAACTGTTGGAAACTCTTCATAAGCTCTTAATATATCATAAAATACTTTATTTGCATTTTTATTCTGAAAAATAAAATTAGCATCATCAAAAGCGACGATTAAAGATGTATCATTATCTGTTAAATTTTTCATTACCTTTTGATATATTGTAGCAAAGGGCACTCCTGTTTCTGGAGGTTTATGTCCAAATAATTTTTCATGAATTTGAGAAAAAATACCAAAACGAGTAGTATTAAGTTGACAATTAATATAACAACATTTAATTTTATCTGATGTATTTTCAATTAAGTCGAAAACTTTTTTTACAGCGGTTGTTTTACCCGTAGCACATGGCCCTAAAATTACTGCATTACTTGGCATCCCACCTTTCAAAGCAGGTCTTAAAGCATAAGCCATTGCTTCCATCTGATTATCCCTAAAATTATAATTTTCAGGCATATACTCTGGATTGAATGCACTAATATTTTTAAATAAAGTTTCATCAAACATTAAAATATCTTGAATTGCCATATTATTAATTTATTTTGTCATAATATATAAATAATTTATCCCACAATTAAGGGGAAATTAAATTAATTAATTCAACATCCTCATTTTTTTCTATCCATTCAGTTAATTTTTCTGCATATTTCAATTTTTTTTGTTTAACTTCATCTGCTACTTCTAAATCATCTTTAATATTAGGTCTTGAATATTTTGTAACAATGTTTCCAAAGTCCATACCGGCTAATAAAATTTTTTTCGCACCTAACTCAACTGCTAAAAAAATTGCTCTGTCTCCATCAGTAAAACCCCCAAAATTATATAAATTTCTCTCAGGGATTGATTGAGTTGTTCCAAAAACATTTTTTAAAGTATTTGTATAAGTTATAATTTTATCTTCATTATCCCCATGGGCATGCACCGCAAATATTGCACCTTGAGCATTAGCAATTAATAAATCAGATATTTTCCCATCTAAATCCGTTACTATTATATCAGGTATTATATCTTCTTCTAAAAGAGCAGTTGTTGCACCATCAGCAGAGATTAAAATATAATCATTTAAATTATAATCTTTTTTAATTTGGGAAATATTAGATTTTAAAGAGGGGCCTGCACCAAAAACAATGAAATTTTTACTTAAAGTTTTTTTAGTTACATAATCGTACAAATCATCAATATCAAAACAACCTTTTTTATCTAATATATCATTTAAAACATCAGCTGTTTTTTCATCTCCTTCTCTTGAAAAACCAAAATCATTTAAAATATTATTATACCAAATTTCCCATTCATTTATATCCATATCATTATCCTCCTTAAATATTTTTCACCATTTTTTTAAACTGTTAATACTGCCAGTCATGTCAAATCTTAATGGTGATAAACTTACACATTTTTTATTTAATAAAGCATAACCATCTGTTCCTTTATCATAATTTTTAACCATTTTAGGAGATAACAAATAATAATCCTCATTATTTTCATTACGTTTATTAATAATTTCAGTGTCAAACATTTTATCAGCTAAAGAAGTAATCATTATTTTATCTGAAGAAGGATATGAAGGAATATTAAGATTTAATAAATCTACATTTTTAGGTAATCCCTTAATTAAGATTTTTTTTACTACTTTATGTAAAATTTTAGAAGCAAAACTAAAATCCGGCTCTTTTATAAATTTTAATTGATTATCTTCAAATTTAACATCCCTATGATCTATAGATAAAGAAACTGCTAAAGATGGAATACCCGAATTAACTGCTTCTAATGAAGCCCCAATAGTTCCAGATTTAGTAATTTCACTTTTACAAATATTACGACCCAAATTAATTCCCGCAATTACAATATCTGGTTTTATTTCCATGATTTCATGAATACCTAAACTTACCGAATCCGAAGGAGTTCCAGAAACACCAAATGCAACACTACCATCATTTAAAGTGGTTTTATTAATTTTTAAAGGTTTCATAACTGTTAAACTTCTACCTAAACCACTATGTTCATCATCAGGAGCTACAACTGTAATATTCCCTAAATCTTCAAGTGATTTTTTAGCTGCTAAAATGCCCGGAGCATTAACCCCATCATCATTACTTATTAAGATATTCACCATAATGAATCACCACAAATAGATTTAATTGAATAAATTTTTCTTTAAACTATTATTTATTTATACCTAAAATATATTAACTGAACAATCCCTAATTAAAAGTTCCAAAAAAATTATTTAATACAAAATCTTTTTAAAAGATAAAAAAAAGAAAGTAATATAAGCTTGAATTTTTTTATTTATAACATTTAATTTAATATTCCAAAAAATTAAGATAACAAGCTAAAAATTATCCTTATAATAATGGAGGAACTTGAAAAATGGATGATATATTAATGATGCTTCCAGGTCCAACAAACGTAGCTCCTAGAGTATTAAGAGCTATGTCTCAAACTGTTGTTAACCATAGAGGAGCTAAATTTGGTGAAATATACACAGAAACTACTGAAATGATGTCCCAAATGTTTAAAACAGAAAATCAATCATATTTACTTACTGGCTCTGGAACATCTGCTATGGAAGCTGCTATAGCTAATACAGTTAACCCTAAAGAAAAAATTATAAATGCCACAGGTGGAAAATTTGGAGATCGTTTAAAAGATATTACTACAATTCATGGTATTAATTCCGTGGAAATTCCCGTTGAATGGGGAGATGTATTAGATCCTAAAATTCTTACAGAAACATTAGATGCTAATGAAGATACAAAAGCTGTAACTGTTATTCACAACGAAACATCTACTGGTGTGCATAATCCACTTAAAGAAATTGGAAAAGTAATGAAAAACTATGATGCATTATTAATCGTAGATACTGTCTCTTCACTCGGAGGAGATTATGTAGATGTTGATAAATATGGAATTGATGTTTGTTTTACTGGTTCCCAAAAATGTTTAGCTGCACCTCCTGGCTTAGCAGCAATCACTTTAAATGATGAAGCATGGAAAGCAACTGAAAATGTGGATTCACATACTTATTATTTAAATATGCCAAAATATAAAGCTAAAGGAAACAGTGTACCTCCACAAACCCCATATACTCCTGGTGTTAATTCAATTTATGGTTTATTAGAAGCTTTAAAAATGATTGAAGAAGAAGGTTTAGATAATTCTATAGAAAGACATATAAAAGCAGCAGCCGCATCAAGAAAAGCTGCAAAAGCTTTAGGACTTGAATTATTCCCAAAAAGTGAAAAAATTGCTAGTAATACTGTTACTGCACTTAAAATGCCAGAAGGAATTACAGATAGTGATTTAAGAAACACCATAAGAGATAAATATCGTGTTGAAATTGCTGGTGGTCAAGATCATCTTAAAAACCATGTATTCAGAATTGGACATTTAGGTACTATTTCTTATAAAGAATTAGCTATAACTTACACTGCATTAGGTATGACCTTAAAAGATTTAGGTTTAGATGTAGATACTGGTGCAGGTGCTTCAGCAATAGCTGAATTTTACTCAGAATAAAATTTTTATAAATTTTATTCTATTTTAAATTTTTTTAATTTAATAAATCTATTTTTTTATCATATTAACAACTAAATAAAAATATTAATAACTCTTTTTATATTAATTCAAATTTTTACTGTAATTAAATTGATTTTTTTAAAAAAAAGTAAAATATTTAATTATAATAATAGAATAAATAAATATATACTAAAAAATTCAATAACATGTAAATTTTTTAAAAAAAGTAGTTGATTAAAAATGACAGATGAAAATAATATTAAAACAACCGCAGAAGAATTAAAAAAGCTTTTAGATTCCCAAAATCTTATAGGAAAATATATTGAAACAGAAGATAAATTATTAATTCCTATTATGAAAATGGGATTCAGTGTAGGCGCTGGAGAAAAATTTGGGCAAGAAGCCGGAGGGAATGCCTCAGGTGCTATTGCAGGAGTTGAACCTGTTTCTATGGTAGTTATTACTAAAGGCGTAGAAGGGATCGAAGGAATAAGAGTTCTTGATTTAAGTAAAGGTACATCAATTAATAAAGCTATAACAGATTTAGGATTAGTTATAAGTGATGTAATCAAAGATTTAACTAATAAAGATAAAACTAAAGTAGTTGATATCAAAGATGCAAACACAGATGAAAAAAATCTTAATGAAGAAAAAAAAGAATCTATTAAAGTTAATTTAGATAATCAGAATTAGAATAATTCTTAAATTTTATATAAAAATAGTTAAAGGCTGATATTTTGATAATACTAACAATAATTCTAATCATATTAGCCATAATCTTAATAATAATTTTTTCCTTACTATTTATTAATTTACATATCCAGATAAATTATAAAGTTAAAAACACAGAAATTAATGCTATAATAAGTATAAAAATTCTTAAATTAAAAATTTTTAATAAAAGATTTAATAATAAACAAACCCAAAATGAATTATCTACATCAGAAGAACCAGAAAAAAATAAAACAAAAACTCCTTTAAAAGATAAAATTAATGAAATAAAACCTTTAATTCCATTAATTAAAAATTCTAAAAAAATTTTAATAAATTTTTTAAAAATTATTAGACAATCCATTAAGTTAAATAAATTTGAAACACATACTAGTTTAGGTTTATATGACTATGTAGACACTGTAAAAATAGTAGGTTTTTTATCAATGCTAAATATTTTACCAAATTTATCAAAAAAAGTTTCTATTACCACAGAAGCACTATTCGGAGAAGAAATAATAAAAAGTAATGGTAAAATTTCATTCAAAATTAGATTGTTTAAACCATTTTTAGGTTTATTAAAATTAATAAGTGATAAAAATATTAGAGAAATTATCAAGAAAATTTATCAAATCAAAAAAGAAAATGACGGAGCAAAAACATGAATTTTGATGATTTAATCCAACATCAAAATGAACGATTTTTTGGTAAAAAAAGAACAAATAATCATATTGAAATTTATCCTTATTTTGAAATTGATTTTACAAGTTTTAATAATAAAATAAATACTGGAAATTTACAAATAATAGCTGTAATATTAATTTATAAAAATTCTAAAAGTTTAGAAAAAGAATTTTATCTACAATTTTTTAAAAAAGAATATGAAAAATATTATAATGAAATAATTCAAAAATTTGTAAAAGATATATTAAAAAACTGATTAATCATACACTGGAAGAGGAATATTTTCTTCACGAACTATGATCTCCACTACAAAAGGTTCATTAGAATCCATAACTTTACTAATAGCATTATTTAATTCTTCTTTTGTATGGACTTTTAAAGTATTTATCCCATAACCTTTAGCTATTTGAGTGAAATTTGGATTTTTTAAATTTATTTGGTAAGAATCCATTCCATAAAGTTCTTCCCATTGCCGAATAATTCCTAATTGTGAATTATTCATAATAAAAATTCCTATATTTAAATTATTTTCTTTTATTGTGGCTAATTCTTGAATATTCATTTGGAAGTCACCGTCACCGTTAATTGCTAAAACTTTTTCTGAAGGGTTAGCTAAAGCAACTCCAATTGAAGCTGGCACACTATAGCCCATTGGGCCAAATCCTCCTGAAAATATAAATTTACCAGGATTAGAAGCTTTTGTTAATAAAAGAGTCCAGGTTGTGTGTGTTCCTGCATCACTTACTATAATACTATCTTTTCGATTAGTTAATATTTTATAAATTGCATATGGTGTTCTTAAAGGTGTTGAATCATCTTCAGTACCTTCAACAATAGTTTTTACTTGATTACTATAAATTTTTCTTAACCATTTAGAATCTTTTTGAAAATCATCAATTAATAAATCATTGAGAACTTTTTTAACATCCCCATATAAACATATATCACCTTTAAGTTTAGTTTTATTAATATTAATATCAATGATTTTAGATTTGAATTCTTTAAAGTCTTTAACTCTAGCTAAAGTTCTGTCTGATAATTTAGCCCCTAAAACAAGTATCAAATCAGAATTTTCAAATGCATAATTTGCTAAATGTGTGCCTCTAATTCCAACTATCCCTAAGTTTAATTTTTCAAATTCACTAATAATTCCTTTTGAATGATAAGTAGTGACAATTGGTATATTATTTTTATTTACAAAATCTTTTAATTCATTAGTAGCATTTCCCCAGAATATCCCATTTCCTGCAAGTATTAAAGGTTTTTTACTCTCTTTTAATTTATCAACAATTTGAGACATTGCAGAGTATCTATAATTTTGTACTAAATTAACTTCCCTATCGATAATATTTCCAATATTTTCATCCATTAATACATTTTTTGCTAAATTAATGTGAACAGGTCCTCTAGGTTCATTTTTAAGAATGTTTAATGCTTCTTTTAAATTAATTATTGCATTTTTTCCATTAGAAGGATAAAAACTTCTAATAGTTATATTTTTAAAGATTTCGTTTATTTTCATTGATTGAAAGTTATCTTTACCTTGATTAGAATAAATATTGTCACCTGTAATTACTAACATAGGGACAGAATCTTTAAATGCAGTAGTAACACCCATCACTAAATTCATAGCTCCAGGACCTGCTGTTGACATACAAACTCCAAATTTTCCTGAAGATCTAGCGTATCCATCTGCAGCATGTGCTGCACCTTGTTCATGTCGAGTTAAAATATGTTCTATTAAAGAATCTTTTAATGCTGCATACATTGAAATAATTTGTTCACCAGGATGACCAAATATGTATTTTACATTATTATTTTCTAAAATTTTAACTAAGGCTTCAGCAGTGTTCATTATCTTTATCTCCAAAATTAATTATTTTTCTTGGTAAAAACCATTATATTCTCCAGACCCTTTTACTGGAAATATTACAGCTTGTGCTATTCTATCTCCCTTTTTTAGTTTATATTCAAAATCTCCGTGATTAACTATTAAGAATGTTAATGTTCCATAAAATCCAGGATCACCTACTGCAGTCTGTACAGATACAAATGATCTTAATAAGGTAGATCTTGGTAAATATAACATTGAATATCCTTTAGGTATTTTAATTTTTTTATCAATTGTGGCTAAATAAGCAGTGTGAGGTTTCAGTGTGTAAATTGGACCTTTTAATGATTGTATTTTAGGTATATTTTTTTCATTATCAATTAATGAACCTTCTGATTTTTGAATTAATATTTCATCAAGAGCAAGGTCTATACCTGAAGGTTGTATTGAATCTGAAAATTCCGGAAATAATTTTATAAGTTCTTCTTCTCCCATCATAAATAATCACATATATTTTAAATTAAATTATATAGTTAATAAAAATTTCAATTATTAAAATAATTCATGTATATTACATGATAGATTTCAAGGAAGTTATGAAAAATATCATGAAAATTTTAATTAATTATTATAATTATATGATTTAAAAGGTTTAAAAATTTATACATTTTTATCTAATATTTAGTTTTAGAAAACTATATTTAATAATTTAAATTAATTAAAAATTAAAATTATTATTAAGAAAAAAGAATAAAATATATTAATTTTAAAAAAATAGAAAAAATAAAATTATAAAATAAAAATGAAAAATTTTTAATTATTTTCATTAGTTAAATTATAAACCAGTACACCAGTACCGTTAGAAGTAATATTTATATCGTTACATTGAGGTTGTAACTCTTTAAGTAATGTTTGACCATCAGATGGACTCATAAAGTGAGGAAGATAATTAATAATATCTATTGGATACATTGTAACTTCTGCAGTATTATTTACTAATTGGATATTAACAAAATATGCTCTATGAGTATTTGAGTTACTTTGATCAAATATAAAGTTACCTAAATTATAAAATATAGGTTTATCTTTATAAATTTCTACTCCTTGAGTTACATGTGTATGTGATCCTAAAACAATATCTGCACCATTATCAATACATTGATGAGAAATATTTACTTGTTCTTCATTTGGTGTTCTGCTATACTCATTTCCGTAGTGCATAAAAATAATTACATAATCTGAACCATTTTCTTTAGCTGATTTTATTTCTTGGGCAGCTAATGTTTCATTATATGCTGAGTAACCTGAAGAATTATTTGTAGCTTTTGGCATAACCTCTTGACTGTATTCCTTAAAATTATCAGAATCCATATAATTAAGAATGGTTATTGTTCTCCCATTTGTATGAATAGTTGCAGGAGCTGAAGCATTTGCTAAATTGTTTCCTGCACCTATATGAGTAATATTTGCTTGATTTAGAGTATTGATAGTATCATTCATTCCAGCAATCCCATAATCAAAAGCATGATTATTAGCTAAAGCACAGACCGTGTTATTTGAACCTTTAACAAGTGGAACATATTCAGGACTACATTTTAAAGGAACATCACCCTTAACAGCTGATCCAGAGTTAGTGGCGGGATTTTCAAAATTAACTAATAAAATATTAGAGGAGTTAATTACTGATGAAACAAAACGATAAGGACTTTCACCTGAACTTAAAACACTTGGCATTTTACGACCAAATAGGACATCTCCAGTTACAGTAATAGAAACATCACCCCCAGGTTGTAAAGAATTTTCTCCTAAAATTACATTACTTGGCAAATAAGAAAAAACAAACGCAACCCCTGAAACTATTATTAAGATAATTATTAATGTTGCAAAAAAATATTTTTTATTCATTTAAACCCCTTATTAAATTTAATTTTTATGATTCCGCAAATAATTGATTTAACATCCAATCTGCATCATATTCAATAATATCATCATAACCTTGACCCATACCTAAAAACATGATAGGTTTCTTAATAACATATCCAATGGATAGTGAAGCCCCACCTTTAGCATCCGCATCAGCTTTAGTTAATATTACACCATCAATATCTATTGCATCATTAAATTTAGTTGCTTGTTCTGTAGCATCATTACCTGTTAATGCATCACCTACAAATATAACTAAATCAGGTTTTGCAACTCTTTTAATTTTTTTCATTTCATCCATAAGATTGGTGTTTGTTTGCATTCTACCTGCAGTGTCAATTAGCACTAATTCTTTATTATGTGCTTTTGCATGAGCAACTGCATCAAATGCTACTGCTGCAGGATCTGAACCTTTTTCATGTTTAATAATTTTAACTCCTACATTATTTGCATGATAAGTAACTTGTTCTATTGCCCCTGCACGAAATGTATCTGAAGCAGCAATTACTGGAGTATATCCTTTTTTAAGGTAATAACTAGATAATTTTCCTATAGTGGTTGTTTTACCAGTCCCATTTATACCTACAAACATAACAACTAAAGGTTCACCTTCTTTCTTCTTCATTTCAATCATTTCTGTAAAAGATTTTCCTTTAATATCAATTATTTTTGATACAGCATTTTTAAGAGCATCATAAGTATATTCTTCTATATCACTGCTTCTTTTAATTTTTTGACCAACTAAATCATCTTTTACAGAATCAACTACAGTACTGGCAACATCCATTGCAACATCCCCTTCTAGTAATGACATTTCTAGTTCGAAGAGAATATCTTCAACATCATTTTCAGATAAAGTTTTTTCTTTAATAAATGAAAAAAATCCACCCTTCCCTTTTCTAGAATCTTCATTAGTTTCAGGTTCTTTATCCTTAGAACCACGTCTAAAAGAAGAAAAAAATCCAGATTTCTCATTATCCCCAGAATCAACAACTTCAACATCATCAGAATCAGAACCATCAGATAAAGATTCAAAACCATCATCAACACTAGAACTCACTTCATCAGACACATCTGTTATTATGTCTTCAGTTTCTTTAGATTCAATATTATCTTCTTCTTCAGCTTCATTTTCAAGTTTTTTAGTTAATTTCCCACTTGTTTCTGAAAATTTCTTTCTTAATGATTCAAACAAGTTATTACCTTCCTTTTTATAATATAATTATCTTAAAAATCATTTATTAATTAAATTTTATGTTTTTTAAATTTAATAAACTTAATTAAAAAAAAGTTAAAAAAATGCCTAAAATTTATTTAGGTAAAAATAGTAAAAATAGTAAAAATAGTAAAAATTATCAATAAAACATTTAATAAATAAAAAAAGTTAAAAGTATTAATGTTGTTTAGATTGTTGAACTTTCAACATTAATTGTTCAGCTTGTGGAGAAAGTTGAGAAACAACATCAGAAATTTGTTGAAGATTATTATATAAATTAGCAAGATTATCTTCTAATTGCTTTTTTTGTGATTCTGCCGTATTTTTAGCTTCTTCATAATTTTTTACAACAGCAACTCCTGCACCAATACTCATAACAATTTTACCATCGTTTTTAATATCAGCATTCATAAAAGAACCAGCACCAACAGGTACTAAAGCTTCTACAGTTTTCTTTTCTTTCATATCATCAATAGTAGATTCTAAAGTATTAACTTCAGCAATTGTTTGTTGAACATTAGCAACTTCTTGTTGTAATAATTCAGATTGTTCTTTATACATATTGATTTCATTTACAATTTGTTCTAATTTTTGCTGATCTTCCATTAAAAACACCTTTTATCAATTATAATATAGCTTTTAAAACAGGATCTACTACTTCATCAGCACTAATTTCAGTAATATCTTCTATTTTAACTTGTTTTCTGTTTAAACTATGTTTACTTCCAAAAATGGAATAAATTTTTTCATAAATATCTTCTTCTTTGAAAGCCTTTATTTCTTTAGTAAATTTTTGGACTTCTTCACCAAGAACAAATTTACCTTTAATTCTATATATTTTTGTTTGCATTAATAATCCCTCATAAAATGAATACTATTTAATTCATTATCTATTTAATTTGAATATAAAAATTTTTAGTCATCTAAAAATCCTAAAGCTTCTTCTAATCTAGCCATTTCTGGACCAGTAGTTTTTTCACCAACTATTACTCCTTTAGAATTAGCTATTGAACAAGCTCCAACAAGTGTAATACCTCTTCCAACAGTTCCAATATCCCCTTGAACTTTGAAAATATCTTCAACAAAGTTAATTTCAGCAGGAGTGGAATCTCTATATAAAAGGAAACCTTTATTAGTAACAGTCATTAAAGAACCAATGATATCTAAACCACCTACTGATGTTTGTTCAACTGTGACATTTAAAACATCCTCAATTGTTTTAACTGAATTTTCAGATATGAAAGGACTAACGATAGCTGCAGTATCATTAACAGCAATAATATTACCTACTGCAGTATATTTATCTTCAAGTCGAGAAACATTTAAACCTAAAGATTTTAATTTATTAATCTCTCTATCATCAGTATAATAGGATACTAAAAAACCATTAGAATTACCTGCAGTTAAAGCTCCTGCTAAATTACTACCTGCAATAGAGCTTTTAATAACTTCAACATCTAAAGTTTCTTTTATAATATCTCCCATATCATCAGGGAGGTTTAAAGGAACAATGGCGAAGTCTTCATTAACTGAAATATAAACTCCTAAATTTGGATTTCCAGTAAGATCTATTCTTTTAAGCATAATGCCCCTTTCCTTTTAATTAATTTAAATTTTTTTATTACGATGATTATAAATAGTTCAATTATTCTTCTAAAGTAACTTCTACTACTCCGTCATCATCATCTTTAACTGCTTTGACTTTTATTTTAGAAGGAATTTTTTGAATTCCTCTTTCCCAAACTTTTTCATTTATAGAAGAATCTAAAATAATGTCTTCAGATTTCATGTGTTTTTCTAAAAAAGATCTAATAACTCTCATAGCTTTTGCAGCTCTAATAGTTCTAGGTGCTTTTTTAACATCTCTAAGTGGTATTGTATATACTCTTTCCATATTAATTAACCCCTATACTTTTAAATTATTTCTTCTCCAATGTCTTGGTTTAGGTCTGTATCTTAATTTACGTTGGGTTTTTGCATAAGCCCAAATTGGGATTCTTCTGTTTTGTTTATTAGCCTTAGCCATTCTAAGCTTTTTAGCTAATGGTTTATTTCTACTCATTTTTCCACCACAATTTTTAGTTAATAATAATATTTAATTTAATGAATTAAATTTTTTGTTTAAAGCCACAAACATTTGTTTGATAATGTTCAGGGAAAATTTGACTTGAATTTCCACCTTTTTCATCTATTAATAAACGAATTTCAACTTCATAATCTGAACTATTTTCCTTATTGCTTTTTTCATAAGATAATTCAAAAAGTTTTGAAACCAATGAATTTATCATTTTATAACCAAAACTATCTAAATTCACATATTGGATATTATGTCTATCTTCTAAACTTTTAATTTGATCTTTATTTATTTTAGGAGTCCTATCATCTCGTCTAGTACCATCAGCAATGATTTCATATTTACTTGAAATAGCCTCTAAAACTTCTTCATGAAGGTACTTAATACCATTATTCGGAAATCCATCATTCATGATAATTTTAACGGCTTCTTCCAAAATACTTTGATCCATATGAAAAACAACATGATTAAAATTTAATGATTTAGCAGACATAGAAGCAGGAATATAAGAATCAAATACTCCAAAATTCACAGTTACTAAATCAACATCATAACCCAAACGTGAAAGTATGACAGCCATCAATGAACTATCTTTCCCTCCACTATAAAGAACACAAGCTTTCATATTAAAACAATCTATTTTCTAGTAATATGAATTTGTCTTTTTTGTCCAGATATTTGACTAAGTAGTACTTTTAGTTGTTCATCAGTAACTTTACCTCTTAAACTACCTGATTGAGCAGATTGAATTAATTGAATTTCAATTTGATTAACTAAATCCGGCTTAGCTAATTTAAGATTGGTCAACCGACTTCGAGCTTCTGGAGTTAAAATCTGCATTAAAATTTGCTTCTTTTCTTTTTCCATTTCTTGTTGCATTTGTTGTTGTTGCATTTGTTGTTGCATAGCTTGTTGTTGATTACCTGCTTGTTGTTGTAATTCAGCCATACGTTTACGACGCAATTCATCAAGTTCGCTCATATAACAGTCTCCATAAAATTTAGCTAATAATTAGCTTATTATAAAATTTAATATTAAATTAATTTTTTTAAAATAATAAATTATAAAATTTTTAGTATTTTTCAAGCTCAGGGATATCTTTGATTAATTCATTAGAAGCTTTATCTAAGAAAGATTTACCTTCAGGAGTAACAATTCTTCCAGCATCAATTTTTTGAACAAATCCAGCATCTTCTAATTGGTGAAGAGCACCTCTGACAATAGCTCCACTACCTTGTCTGAATTTTTCAGGATTAACTCCTCTATCTTTTTTCCCACCATAAAATGTTCTTAAGCTTTTAACTCCAACTGGGCCATCGATATATACTCTTCTTAATAAAGAAGCAGATCTTATAAACCACCAGTCTCTATTTTCTGGCTTTCTTTCTTTGTGAACACCAGTTTTAACAAGGTTAGACCATTTAGGTGCACTAACGTTATCATTCTTTTTAAGTTCTTCTGCAACATGATTAATTAATACATCTGCAGGAACATCATATACAGTACTCATATATTTATTCTCCACGTTTTTTAATTTTTTAAGTCATAAAATCTTAATAATTTAAATTTAAGACTGGTGTCTGTAACTCTAAATTTAAATAAAATTTAAGATCTTTTATAAATAACAGCAACATTTCCTCTAATGTCAATAAGTTTTGATTTTGTTTGACTTACAATGTCACTAATATAATCATCTTTATTGATTGCTATTCCTTTAGCAAATCGTAATTTAACAATTTTATTGGCTTTTAATTGACGTTTAATCTCTTCGATAACGTTATCATTAATTCCAGATTTACCAATGTTTATTGTCATAGCGGAAAGGCTTTTATTCATTATCTCTTTTTTTGTAAGAGTCAATTTTAGCTCTCCTTTTAAGTTTTTTTTCCTTAATATAAGGAATTTTCATGATATGGCCACATTCACCACATATTATATTAACTTCTCCATTAATTAGCCGGATGGTAGAATTGTGACCCGGAAATAGGAACTTATAACAATTTTTACAATATCGTCGGTTCCATTTAAGAGGAATTTTTACATTGTATTTAGTAGATATTTTTCTAGCTAATTCAACGTACCTATGAGATCTTTCAGGATACTCAATAAATTCTTTTTCAGCTAATGAAAAAAGAATATCCATACGTTCTTTAGCTATATTTAACATCCAATTAGGTCTTTTTCCTCTTTTCAATTTATACTCTCCCCATAATTTGGTTATGAAAAATTTCTATAATAGAATTAGCTATTTAAATAATGTATTAAAAAGATAAAACAATTTAAAACAAAATCATGAAAGTTAATCTGAACCATAGAATACAAGAAGAATATTAAACAACATTATGTTTTTCTTATTTAAAAAGGCTTTCTATTAAATAAATTTTTTATAAAAACAAAATTGTAAAATAATCCCTTAATTTAAAAAAATTGATTTAAAAATAGAATAACAATTAATTATCCAAAAACCAATCCATAAAATCTATATTACCTACAGGATAAGATGCATCATTCAATATTATCTCTTTAACTATACTTGTTACATCATCAACAGATTTATTTGTAGTATCAACTTCATTAACCAAATTTCCATGAATATCATAAGCTTCAGCAGAACATACAGATAAAGCTTCAGCTTCTAAATTCTCATTAATTTTAGATTTTGAATAATTTCTAGATTTAAGCCTTTTTTCAAGAATTCTCGGATTTAACCTTAATACAATACATTTATCGCAATTACTGCAAAGATGAGAAAGATGACCTTCAACAATAACCAACTTTGAAATAGGTTTATCCAAATCGGAATTAAAAAATAATTTTATATCATGATTTAATTTTTCATCTAAAGAATCAACATCAATTACTTTATAACCTTTCTTAGAATCTTCACCTAAAACTAAATCATTTTCAAAAGCAAAATCATTAATCTTAATTAATTTTGTATTAAAAATTTTTTTAAAATAATCAAACAAATTAGAAGCTACTGAAGTTTTACCCACACATGGGGTGCCTGTTATAAAAATTATTTTATTTCCATTTATCATAATAAAAAAATCCATGAAAAATTATTTCTTTAAAATAACTCTAAGAACATCCTCATCATCTAAAACATGATCAGGCCCAACTTTTTGACCAGGAAATTTAACTGAAGTTCCCCAAATCTTAGCATATCTAAAATTCTTAACAAATTCTCGATGTAACTTTCCACAGGCATCAATAACAGTTGACCCTTTTTTAATAATTAATGAATCTACCATATCAGCTTTTCTACCTTGAGGTTTAAGATAAACTCTAATAAGATTTAATTTTTCAAATATTATTTCACGTAAGTTATCTATGTTCATGTCTTTATCTGCAGAAATAGGTATAAAATCAGGAATTGTTTTTTTAATTTCAGTTAAGTGATTTTTATCAACTAAATCGACTTTATTCAAAAGAGTAACCATTGGAATATAAGTCCTATTAATTTCTAAAGCATCAATAAATTGATCTATTGTAACATCATCACGAATTAAAACTGAAGCATTATGAATTCCATACTCATTAAGAATTGATCTAATTGTTTTTTCATCTAAATAAGTTAATTCAACAGTTGAAGAAAGTTGAACTCCACCTAATCTTCTTTTATGAACTGTAACATCTGGTTTTTTCTCATTAGGTCTTATACCAATGTTTCTAAGTTCTCGAATAATTACTTCTAAATGTTGAGGGTTGAAAACATCTAACACTACAATTATTAAATCAGCAGTTCTAGCAACTGAAAGAATTTCTCTACCTCTACCTTTACCACTTGAAGCACCAGTAATTATTCCAGGAATATCAAAAATTTGAATTTTAGCATTATTGTATTCCATAACTCCAGGAATAATATCTAAGGTAGTAAATTGATAAGCTCCTACTTTACTTTCAGCATTGGTTAATTCATTTAATAGAGTAGATTTACCTACTGATGGAAAACCTACTAATACAGCAGTAGCATCCCCACTTTTTTTAATACTAAATCCTTGACCTTTACTTCCAGAACTTTTTCTTTGAATAGATTCTTCTTTTAATTTAGAAATCTTAGCTTTTAATTTACCTATATGGTGAGAGGTAGCTTTATTATAAGGAGTTTTTTGAATTTCTTCTTCAATCTCCTTTATTTTATCATCAATATCCATTTACTCACCAAGTTATTTTTAATTATAAAAAATTTTAAAAAAATAGTATCGCATAAACTATTATAATATAATTTTGTTTTTCATAGTTTATAAAATTTGTTTAAAGAATATATTAAAAAAAATTGTACTTAAAAAAAAATAAGAAAATAAATAGTTTAAATGAAGTTTATTAAAACTTCATTTTTATATTTATATTAAAAAATAATTAAAAATATTAAATTTTAATTTTAACCCGTTGAATTAGTAAGATTGGTTGAACTAGTAGAACTAGCATTATTATTTACTTTCCATAATGAAATTCCACTATCCATATGTATTAATTGGAATTGATCTTGACCATTACCACCTAATAAGAATAGTCTTGTGAACATAGAATCAACTAATTTATTATCGATTAATATAGCATTATACGTATTATTATTACCTAATACAAATAATGTATAATTTCCATCAGTTGCACCATGAATACTCTCATTTTTAGTAAGATAATTGTCTTCAATAACCATTAAATTACTTGCTTTCAATGGATTATAAGTTGTGTTATTTACTTCAACAGTGGTATTATTATTATCAAATACTGCTTGCACTTGACCTGTAGTGTTATTAGTACCATTAGCTCCTCTATTAATAACAGCATTAAATGAAATACCATTTTCATCTAATAAAGGAATAGTACCACTATGTCCAGGAGTGATATTTGCCGTAGTAGTAGATACCATATATTGTAAACTTGTACTATTTTGCTCTGCAAAATTCCAAGTACCAAAGTAAGTCCACCAACCAGCTTTTTGAAGCATATCTGAACTTGCTACAAATACAACATCTTTTGGATTATCTGGGTGTGAATATTGTAATACATTATCTGCTTGAGCTGAAGTTAATGAATAATTATTCATCATCATATTCTTAGCATCAGATTTAGGTAATGCTAATGTATGTAATAGTATATCAGTTGATTGAGAACTGTTATTACCATTATAACTATTTAAAGTTTCACCTGCTTTAGTACCAGTTGTGGCTAACATCTGCAGAATACCTTTTGATAAATCTAAATTAGATGTAGTCATAGCACGACCCATCCAGAAAGCTCTATCCCCAGATTGTACACCTCCATCTGATGCTGTTTGCTTATTAGCAGCTATTTCAAATAGGTAACCGTAATCCCACCAAGATTCTATTACCGCATCACTAGATATAGTATTATTTGCAGTTCCATTAATATATTGCATAGAATTCCACATAGGGTCACTAGCACCAGGTACAACTTGAGAAGCTGTTTGATAAGCTCCACAAACTGTTGGAGAAATTAAAGCTAGAGTAATTAATAAAACTGCTGCAGTTTTTTTAAGAGAAATATCTGATTCTTTAAAGAATTTTCCACCATAAACTGCGATAGCAGATACTATAACTAAAACAACAAATAATATAATTCCAGATAAGAAATTTACTTGTTCTACAACAGGGAAAGATACTAAAAAGGAACATATTAAACAGATTAAGAATAATCTTCTTTCATCCTCTACTTTAGCTTTTATATAATCCGCTGCATAACCTACGAATATTCCCACACAAAGACCTAAAGGTATCATTAATGTCATGATAAATCTAGTACCTTGAGTTACAGCTACAATACATGATATTGTCCAAACCATTAATACTGTAAAGTATAATAGGGTAAGACGTTTATCTTTATTGACATCATCAGAACCACCTAAAGAAGTTAAATCTTTAATAGCTAAGTTGAATCTATTATTTTCATCTTTTTTCTGAGCTGCAGATTTTCTTTTGCTTTTAGAAGGTTTTCCAGTATGTTTTTCAATAGATGTTGAAACTAATCGTAATTTCCATAATCTACTAGTATATAAGTAAAGGGTAGCTAATGCTGCAAATAATGCAACTATTCCACCAATACCATTAACTACGGATTGAGAGTTAGCTAAAAATGCTCCAGAAATACCTCCAGTTAAAAGAGTTGGAATTTGCATTTCTGCTACAGAAATAAATACATTAGGGAATCCTGAAACAGCAGTTCCTCCTCCAGCACTTTGCAAGGAAAGTAAACTTAATAAACCTGAAATAGTTGAACTTACTGAATCTATACCACTTATTAAAGTAACACCAATTATTCCAATAACCATGATAACTATAATTGAACATAACATTCTTTGATTAATAAACCATTGGAATTTACTATCATAGTTTTTAACAGATTCAATAACATCCATTTTAAGTAAATATGCTAAAACATAGTATACTATAGCCATTAAAACTAATAAGGCAGCATAGAAAGTGTATCCTACCCATGAAATGGAAAAGATTGCTACTGTAAGCACTGTTAAAATTGAATAGATTATTCTAAGTTTTGGATTATCGCTTCTTATACTTTCAATAAAGAACAGAAATATGAATAATGGTAATGTTACATTGAACATATCCGTATCAAAAAATCCTGCGAATGTATGTGAGAAGTAATTAGGGGCTAAAGTAACCATTATAGCTGCGGTAGCCGCACCATAATCATTCGTAACCCGTCTAACTATTGTATATGCAGGTATAGCTGCTAAACAAGAAACTATAGCACCTGCCCAAAATGCCACTTCTTTAAGTGACATAGAATGAAACATATTAGCAACATTATATAATCCCACAGTTACCCATGAAATCATTGGATCAAAAGTCGTATTCACCCCATCAGGTGAAGACCTGTGCATATCCACAGTAGTTCCATTAACTTGAGTATCACCAAAATATCCATGATCCAAATAATCTTGAGTCATACGTAAATTATAATATGAATCCATTTCACTAAAGTAAGGCAAACCATCAGAATCTTGATAAGTAGCTTTCATATCATCAGGGATGATAGAAATATCTGCTGCATGAGCCCTAAGTACAAAACAAAAGGCCATGATGATAATGATAATAGCCGCAGCTTTAGCAATTGTTTTTAATTTTTGCTTATCCATATAAAATCCTCATAAATTAAATAAAAGACAATGCAAATAAATTTTTTTATAACTAATAAATATAATTCTTTTTTAATGTTAAAAAAAAAATAATTATAACTTAAAAAAAATTTAATTTCACCATCTTAAATTTTTAATTAAATAAATTTAAATTATTAAATAATCATTTTTGATTAAATATTAAATTTATAATTAAAATTATTAAATCAAAATTTACACTAATTATATTAAATTAAATTTTTTTATAAAAAATGTAATGAAAAAAATTATTTCAAATTTAATAATAATTAACTATTCAATTTAAATATTTATATAACTTTCTAAAAAAAAGCAATTTTACCCTAAAAAAATATTGGGCAAAATTTTAAAATAAAAAAATAATAAAAAAATTATTTTTTAGATTTACTTTCCAAATCTTTTAATTCCTCTAAAGAACAGGTAAATCTACATTTAGGAAAACTTTTACAACCTACAAAATCCCCATACCTACCAGATCGTTTAACTAAATCTTTTCCACAATCAGGACAAACCCCAACAACTTTAACCACATGTCGTTTAGTATTATCTTTACCACAATTTGGATCTAAACAAGCATGTTGGCGAGGTTTACCAAAAGAAATAATAGGAAGACCACATTTTGGACATGTTTTCTTTAAAAAAGTAGCTCCTTTTGGAAGAGAATAAGTAATTTCACATTCAGGATAATTAGAACATCCTACAAAATGGCTTTTATTTCTAGGAGAGTACTTCATAACTAAATTTCCACCACAGGAACATTCACCAACAATCCTACTTTGTTGGTAAGCATCATAAAGTTTATCCCCAATATCGGCTTCATTTTTATTAATATCACCCAAAATAGCTTTAACTTCTTTTTCTGCATCATTAACAACTGCTTCTTGAGTAGTCTTATCATTACTGATACCTTCTAATCTTTTTTCAAAATCACGAGTTAAATCTTCACTAGTTAAATCTTCACAATATTCTTTTAATGTATCAATTAAATTTTCACCAAGCTGATTTACTTCAATTTTTTTACCACTAATATATTTCCTATCATAAAGTTTAGCGATAATATCCGCTCTTGTAGCCTTTGTTCCTAATTCCCTTTTTTCCAATTCTTTAATTAAAGAAGCTTCATTATATCTAGCTGGAGGTTTGGTTTCTTTTTGCTCAGAACATATTTTTTCTACTTTAATAATATCTCCTTTCTTAATATCTAAAAAATTTTCATTTTCTATTTTTTTAAAAGGGTAATGTGCTAACCATCCAAGATAAGAAACTCTTTTTCTTTTGAAGTTAAATTTTTCATTCGCTATTAATAAATCAGTTTTCACAGATTCTAATTTTGAATTTTCACAAAATACACTTATGAACCTATAAACAATTAATTCATAAATTTTTAGTTCATCTTTAGATAATTTATCAGGCAAAACGCCAGTTGGATGTATAGCAGGGTGAGCAGCATCCTTTTTTTTACCTTCATTAGGTTTTAATTCTGAAGGTAAATCTTGAATATGCTTCTTAAATTCTGCATTTTTGGATAATTGCATGAATATTTTTTTGTATTCTAAACTTTTTGGAAGTTTTTGAGAAGAAGTACGAGGATAAGATGTAAATCCCCCAGTATAAAGATTTTGAGCAATCATTTGTGTTTTTTTAGGACTAAAACCAAAAACTCCATAAGCTTCAGATTGTAACCCTCCTAAATTGAAAGGAACTGGAGGTTTTCTGATTGTTTCAGTTTTTTTAACTTCATCAACTAAAGCATTTTGATTTTGACATTTATCAAAAATTTCTTCAGCTCTTTTTTTATCAAATATCTTCCCATCTTCATGATCCGCTATTATTTCCCCATTTAGTAATGCTTTAATTAACCAATAGGGTTTAGGTATAAATTTTTTAATTTGTTTTTCTCTATCTACTAAAATAGACAATGTTGGTGTTTGTACACGTCCAGCAGAAAGTTTTAAAAATCTTTTCTTAGCTGTTCTAACTGAATGCATTAATGATTTAGATATATTTACCCCAAAATAGAAATCTAAAACATGTCTTGCTGATCCACTTTCGACTTGATGTAAATCCAAATCTATCATATTATTGTAAGCATCTAGAATATCGGTTTTAGTTAAAGTAGAAAATTTCATTCTTGATATATTAGCGGTAGTATTTTGACCACATGCATATTTTAATGCATTATATCCTATTAATGTTCCTTCAATATCATAATCGCAAGCATGAATAAATTTATCTGCATCTTTAGAAAATTTTTTTATTGCATAAACATAATCTCTTGTATATTTTTTAGTTTTATCTATTTCATAGAGGGGTGCCCACTCTAAATCAAAAAATACTTTACTTTTAGGATTAACTGGTGTTAATGAATATAAATGCCCTACAGCTGACAAAACTGTAATTTTTTTATTTTCTTCTTCAATTTCCCAATAAGATACTTTCTTATTATATTTTCTTTTTTTGACATTTGGTGAAATAGCTTGTGCTATTTTTTCAGCTGCTTTTGGTTTTTCGCAAATAATGATTTCATGCATGATTATCACTTATAAATAATTAAAGAAATCTTTTTATTTTTTTCATATTAAAAGTTTTTCAATATAAAAAAAATTAATTTATTAATTTATAAAATTGTTTTTATTTTAAATAAATTACAGAATTAATACTTTTAAAAAATTAATATTTTTAATATACACATTTTGGATGTATATAAAATTTTGTATAGATGTAAATTAAATTTTATAAAATTAGTAGCTTAAAAAAAGTAATGAATTTTAGAAATTAAAATTATAAAAAAATAGTTAGAAAAAAATGGATTATATAAACTTACTTTTTATATTCCTTATCGTAAAATCCATAAAAATTACTACAATAATTACACATAGGAAATTTTCCATAGTGATAATGGCTATTATCATTAGCATTTATATTGAATTTTTTACCACAGGTATAACATTCTTCAATTTTTTCAGGTTTATCAATTGTATCTTCTTCAACCATATATTTTCACTCTAAATAAATTATTTTTTTAATGAAAATTAAAAAAATATTAATGAATAAATTAAAAAAATATTTAACTTATATCATATTTTTGTAAAAGTAAAAGTTCTTCAGTTGAAAGTTTTTTACCATGTTTAAACTTATCAAAGATAACTTCAGCTTTTTCTTTTTCTTCTTTATTCCGTTTATTAGGAGATGATCCTTTATTATTAGATTTTTGTCTTCTAGGTTTGTTGTTTCTACCTAATTTTTTATTAATAACATGAATTTCACTTAAAACCATTTTAAAGTCTTCATGTTTAGCGGATGCATTCTTTCTAGCTTGAATAAAGTTTTTATGAGCTTCATCTGCTGCTGTTCTAATCTCATCAGTTTTTCTAAAGTATTTAAGCATGTTTTCATGAGCTTCTTGAGCTTTAGCAGAATGTTCCACAACATTAGCATGGTATAATTCTGATTCTTTTTTAAGCTCTTGAGCTTCATCTTTAACTTTATCGTCTTCTTTAACTTCAGTTAATTGTTTTCTAAGATCATTTGCATTTTTAACAAGCTGATTTTCTTTTTTAATATCTAAAACTCTAGTTTCAATTATTTTATCTATTTTTTTAATTTCATTTTCGAGTTTTACTTTATCTCTTTTACCAGAGGACCATTCAAGATTTTTGATTTTTTCATTAACGTCATTTCTTTTCTTTTTATTAGCTTCGACGTCTTTGTTAATCTCATTACGTGCATCTCTGTATTCAATAGCCTTTTGAAGATTTTCTTTTAAAGAATTATTTAATTCATCACGTATTTTACGTTGTTCCTTAGCTTCTTTATTAAAAGCTTCTCTTTCATCAGCAATTTGAGATATAAGTTTTTCCTTTTCATCTTTTTGTACTTTTACTCCATCCATAGTGTCTGCAAGCACAAAGTTAGTTGGTTCAGGAAGTTTAGACTTTTTAGATTTTTTAGATTTTTTAGAATCTTTAGCTTCTTTCTTAGAAGAATTATCTTCACCATCTTCAGCTTTAGAATCTTCAGGTTTTTCAGGTTCTTTAGCTTCAACTTTAGAATCTTTAGCTTCTTCAGATTCTTTAGCTTCAACTTTAGAATCTAAATCTTCTATAACAGTTAAAACATCATTTAAATCATTATCTTCCACAATTACATCAGCTATTTCTTTAACTTTTGGTTTTGCATTAAATGCTATACCATATCCAACACCTTCAAGCATGGATATATCATTAGCACCGTCACCAACAGCTATACAATCAGCTAAATCGTAATCTTTTTCTTTTAATAAATCAGATAAAACATCAAGTTTAGAACCGGAAACTAAAGGTCCAGTAACTTCACCAGTTAATTTTCCATCTTCTTCACTTAAAGAATTAGTAAATAAATAATCAATATTAAGTTTATCCTTAATAGAATCAGCAATAACATCAAAACTACCACTAATAATTGCTATTTCATAGCCTTTATCTTTTAATGCTTTAATTGTTTCTTCAGCACCGTTATTAAGAGGTAATTCATCAGCTATTTTCTTAATTTCTTCAACAGAAGCTCCTTCAAGAAGCTTAACTCTTTCATTTATAGATGTTTCGAAGTCAATATCACCGTTCATTGCTTGTTCAGTGATTTCTGCAATTTTATCTTGAACGTTTGCTAATTTTCCTATTTCATCTATTCCTTCACCATTAATTATAACATTATCTAAATCAAATACTACAAGTTTAATCAAACATACCACCAATTAAATTAAATCCAACTCTTTGAGTCTGTCATAAGCTCTTTCTACTCCGAGCTTAGCATCTCCTCGAGTTTTAGCCCCAGTACATACAACTTTACCAGAACCAAATAATAATAAAACAACTTTAGGGTCAGTCAACCTATAAACTAAACCTGGGAATTGCTCAGGTTCATATTCTGTGTTTTCTAATTCTAACGCCACAGCTTCTAAGTTTAGTGTGGATTGTAAATTAGCAGAAGCCACAATATTTTGAATTTTAATTTCGAATTCTTCAGGAATATCAGTGTCAATTGTCCGCATTTTATCCACAGTTTTTTTAATAGCCAACTTTGAGTCATCTATAGATTTTGCACCAGTACATACTAGTTTACCAGAGCTAAAAATCAAAGCAGCAGTTTTTGGATCTTTTAGTTTAAAAACTAAACCTGGGAACTGTTCACGATTAAAAGTAACGCCTTCTAATGCTTTAGAAATCTCAGTAAGAACAATATCTTTACCAATACTTGCAGAAGACACAATGTTCTCTATTTTTATATCAACATCGGTCAATTCATATACCTCCAATATAATTTAAAAAAAGTAAGTAAAATTTTAAAAATAACATAGTAAAACTTTTACTAAAAATATATTGTATTTATAAAGTATATAAATGTATTTATAAAAAATAAAAAAATAAGCTTATGAAAATATTTTAGAAAAGTAAATACAAAACATATAATATATAATAATTAAAAGAAATTTAAAATAAAATGAGGGATTAAATGATAGAAGTAGAAGCAAAAGCAAAAATTAATAGTTTTGAAGAAATTATTGAAGAATTAAAGAAATTAAATGTGGAAAAAAATAAAACTGAAACTCAAACAGACATATATTTTAACAGCCCAATAGTAGATTTTGCAAAAACTGATGAAGCTCTAAGGATTAGAAAAGTAAATACCGATGAAAAAGAAGAATTATTCATAACATACAAAGGTCCCAAAATAGATAAAAAAAGTAAAACCCGAGAAGAAATTGAAATGAAAATAGAAGATGAAAACAAATGTAAAAAAATTTTCATGAACTTAGGATTTACAAATGTTAGAACCGTTAAAAAAACAAGAGATTATTATGATTTAAATGAATATTCAATTAGTTTAGATAATGTTGAAGGATTAGAACCCTACATGGAAATCGAAACCATCTTAGAAGATGGGAATGATTACAAAAAAGCACAAGAAAATATTTTTAAAATTTTTGAAAAATTAGGAATAAAAAAAGGATTTGAAAGAACATCTTACTTAGAATTACTAGAAAACAAAGATAAAAATTTATAAAAAAATTAAAATTATTACAAAAATATTAAAAAGTTTTATTAAAAACAAAAAAGAAAATAAAAAAATTAAGATAACTATACTTTATAAAATATAAAAATAATTAACAAAAAATAGAGTGAAAATAATGCAATATTACACTAGTCCATTTAACAAAGAGGTAGAATTGAAGTTTCCAAAAAAAATCACCATATACGACACCACACTACGAGATGGAGAACAAACACCAGGCGTTTGCTTAGATAAACAGGAAAAACTTGAAATAGCTAAAAAATTAGATGAATTCAGAATACATCAAATAGAAGTAGGTTTTCCAATAGTTTCAAAACATGAAAAAGACACTGTTTCAACTATAGCACATGAAGGATTAAATGCAGATGTACTTTGTTTAGCTAGAACTAAAATAAGTGATATCAACGCAGCACTAGATTGTGATGTAGATGGAATTATAACATTTATGGGAACATCAGATCTTCATTTAGAACATAAAATGCATATTACTCGCCAAGAGGCTTTAAACACTTGCATGAAATCTATTGAATATGCTAAAGATCATGGTCTTTTCGTTGCATTTTCAGCTGAAGATGCAACAAGAACAGATTTAGATTATTTAAAAAGAATGTACAAAAAAGCAGAAAGTTATGGAGTAGATAGAGTCCATGTAGCAGACACAACTGGTGCAATAACCCCACAAGGAATGACTTTTTTAATCAAAGAATTAAGAAAAGAAATTAATACTAACATAGCTTTACATTGTCATAATGACTTTGGCCTAGCAGTTACTAACTCAATTGCAGGATTATTAGCTGGAGCAAATGATGTTTCAACAACTATTAATGGTATTGGTGAAAGAGCAGGTAATGCATCACTTGAAGAACTCGTAATGTCATTAAAACTTTTATACGGTAAAGATTTAGGGTTTAAAACAAAAATAATAAAAGAATTATCTGAAATGGTATCAAAAGATACTGGATTAGAAGTTCCTTACAATAAACCAGTTGTTGGTAAAAATATATTCAGACACGAATCTGGAATTCATGTTGATGCAGTAATTGAAGAACCATTAACATATGAACCTTACTTACCTGAATTAGTAGGTCAAAAAAGACAATTAGTTTTAGGAAAACATTCAGGATGTAGAGCAGTTAAAGCAAAATTAGATGATTGTGGTTATAATGTAACAAAAGATCAATTATGTAAAATTGTTAAAAGAGTTAAAGAAAAAAGAGAAGAAGGACAATATATTAATGATGATGTATTTAAAGACATTATAAGAAATATTGATGAACCTATTGACCCTTAAAATTAATTTAATTTCTTAATTAACTTAGATAAGTGGTATTAAATGAATATAACTGAAAAAATTTTATCAAAAAAAGTTGGACGAGAAGTAAATCCTGGAGAAATTATAGAAGTAAATGTGGATTTAGCTATGTCCCATGATGGAACATCTCCTCCTGCAATCAAAACATTTGAAAAAATAGCAGATAAAGTATGGGATCCTGAAAAAATAGCAATTGTATTTGATCATGTAATACCTGCTAATACTATAGGTTCTGCAGAATTTCAAAAAGTGGCAAGAGATTTTATAAAAAAACAAAATATTACACACCATTATACTCATGGAGAAGGAATATGTCATCAAGTCATACCTGAAATGGGTTTAGTTGAACCTGGAAAATTAATAGTTGGAGCTGATTCACATACTTGTACTTATGGTGCATTTGGAGCATTTTCAACAGGAATGGGTTCAACTGATATGGCTATGGTATATGCTACTGGACAAACATGGTTAATGGTTCCTGAAGCAATGAAAATTGAAGTGGAAGGAGAATTACCACAAGGGATAACATCAAAAGATCTTATTTTGAATATAATTGGAAAAATAGGAATTGGTGGAGGTACTTATAAAACAGCGGAATTTTGTGGTGAAACAATAAATGGCTTAGATGTTGATAGTAGAATGACCATGTGTAATATGGCAATTGAAATGGGTGCGAAAAATGGAATAATGGAACCTAATGAAGATACATTAAGTTATGTTATGAAAAAAACTGGAAAAACTAAAAATCAATTAAATATTTTAAAATCAGACAAAGATTCAATATATGAAAAAGAATATTTATTTGATGTTAATGATTTAGAAGCACAAATTGCTTGTCCAAATGATGTGGATAATGTTAAAGGATTATCTAAAGTAGAAGGAACATCAATTGACCAGTGTTTTATTGGATCTTGTACTAATGGTAGATTTTCTGATTTATTAGCTGCAGCTAAAGTTTTAAAAGGGCAAAAAGTTTCTGATGATGTTAGATTAATTATAATACCTGCATCTAAAAAAGTTTATCAAGAAGCTATGAATAAAGGTTTAATACAAATATTTATGGATGCTGGTGCAATAATTTGTAATCCTGGATGTGGACCTTGTTTAGGTGGTCATATGGGTGTTTTATCTGAAAATGAAGTGTGTATATCTTCAACTAATAGGAATTTTAAAGGTAGAATGGGAGATTCTGAGTCTGAAGTATATTTAGGAAATCCTTCAGTTGTAGCAGCATCAGCAATAAAAGGGTTTATAGAAAATCCAGAAAATATTTTTTAAAAATTTAAATATTAAATTTAATGGGATAAAATGACTTGTGAAGGCAATAATATTAATCAACGATTAATAGAAAAAATTTATACAGTTGAAAAAAATTATGGTAAAACTTTTTCCAATACACAAAAAATTCTTTTAACTACTGATGGATCAATAACTGCTATATTAGATGTTTTAAATGGAAAAATTGATTTAAAAACACTTGAACAACATTTTGAAAAATCAACCCCTGAAATAGCAGAATTAATAGACATTGATTGTGGAGAAGAAATAAATTATAGAGAAGTATTAATGCATAAAAATAATAAACCATTAATTTATGCCATTTCTTATATTCCATTAAAAAGATTACATGATAATTTTAAATCTGATTTAATTAGAGCAGATATACCTATAGGAAGAATTCTTCGAAAATATAATATGGAATCTAGAAGAGAGATAAAAACTATACAAGTTGAAAAATCTAATGAAAAATTAGAGGAAATATATAAAACTGATAAGGATTTTTTAACAAGAACTTATACAATTATTCATAATGAAAAAATTTTAATTTGGATAAAAGAATTTTTCCCAATTACATATTTTGTTGAAAAAGATAGTATTAATTAAATAATATAATGGTGTGATTAAATGGGTGTAAAATTTACTGATATTATTAAAACAGAAGAAATTGGATTTAAAGATTTAGAAGGGCATAGTGTTGCAATTGACACATATAATACTCTTTACCAATTTTTATCAGGTATACGTCAAAGAGATGGAACACCTCTTATGGATCAAGATGGTAATATTACTTCACATCTTAGTGGATTATTATACAGAACTTCTTCAATTGTTGAAAAGGGAATTAAACCAATTTATGTTTTTGATGGAAAACATTCTGACTTTAAAACAAACACTGTTATGAAAAGAAAAGAAGTTAGAAATGAATCTGAAAAAAAATGGAAAGAAGCATTAGATGAGGGGAATGAAGAAGAAGCTCGTAAATTTGCAATGCGTTCATCAAAAATATCTCCTTATATAATAGAATCTTCTAAAAAATTACTTGATTTATTAGGAATTCCATATGTACAATCTAAAAGTGAAGGTGAAGCTCAAGCATCATATATGGTTCAAAAAGGAGATGCTTGGTCTGTTGCATCACAAGATTATGATTGTTTATTATTTGGGGCTTCAAGAACTGTTCGAAATTTAACTTTAAGTGGGGGTTTATCTAATTTAAAATATATGGAACTTGAAAAAATTCTCGCAAATTTAGATTTAACAAGAAACCAATTAATAGATATTGCAATTTTAGTAGGTACTGACTTTAATGAGGGAATTAAAGGCATAGGGGCAAAAACTGGATTAAAATTAATTAAAAATGATAGTTTAGAAAATATTTTAAAAAACAAAGAGGTAGAATTAGAAGTAGACCCGGATATTCTTAGAAATATTTTTTTAAAACCTGAAGTTAACACAAATTATGAAATTAAATGGAAAAATGTTAAACTAGATCAATTAACTGAATTTATGTGTGAAGAACATGGTTTTTCAGAAGCTAGAGTTGTAAGTTCTGCAAATAAAATGAAAAAATTAAATTCAACACAAAAAAGTTTAGAAGATTGGTTTTAAAATTTATTTATTATTAAAAAAAAGTTTAAATCTTAATATGGGGAGAATGATACTCCAAATAATTCTCGAACATATTTTATTGCTAAATCCACTTGTTTAGGATATTTAGCACTTATATTATTTTCATATTCTTGACGTGTATTTGATTTAGTTACTAAGTATAATAAATCCATAGCTTTATCAATAGATAATTTTTTATTAAAACCATACTGGTTTTCTACTTTTTTTAAATCAAAATGTTTACTATTGAATGATGGGATTTCTATAGTTTTACAAACAGTTTCTTTTTCAAAATATTTAAATCGTATTAATGGTGAAACTGAACTAACTAATATAAAATTCCCACAATCTATTAAAGGTGGAACTCCTTGAGATTGAAATCTTGAATCATCAATTAACTTTTTATAATGGGAAATATTATAACAGTGAAGTTCCGTGTAAAAATCAGGCCTATATTTTTGTATTAAATCAATTATTTTTTTACCTTGTTTAGATTTATAGAATTTTTTATTTATTGTTGATATATATGGTGTGTCATCTAAATTGTATATGTAAATCTGTCCTGGCCCAAAATCTTCTTTTTTTAAGAGTTTTATAAGGTTAATTGTAGTTCTACCTTCGTTTCCATGTACTCCACCAATTATTAATTTTGTTGGACCTTTTCCATTATTTATATGACGGTAATATGACATTTTTTTTCTATAAATTTTTATTATTAAAAATAAAATTAAAAAGAGAAGTTTCTCTTTTTTTTAAATTTTTATGTTCCTTGAGCCCAATTAGCTAAATAAGATTCTTGAGTATCTGATAAGGAATCTATTTCTATTCCCATTGCTTTAAGTTTTAATCTAGCAACAGTATCATCAATAGAATCAGGTGCTTTCATAACATCTATTGGTAAATCGTTTTCTAAAATATATTTTGCAGATAATGCTTGTACTGCAAAACTCATATCCATTATTTCTGCTGGATGTCCTTGACCTCTAGCTGCAGCGAGATTTACTAATCTTCCATCTGCTAATAGATAAAGTTTTCTACCGTCTTCCATTACAAACATTTCTATACTTTCTCTTACTTCTTCTACCGCTACAGATTGTGATTCTAAATCTTCTCGATTTATTTCTACATTGAAATGTCCAGAATTTGCTAGTAAACATCCATCTTTCATATATTTGAAGTCATCACCTTTAATAATGTCAATATTTCCTGTTACAGTTATTATTAAATCAGCGATTTTGACAGCTTCTCTAATAGTCATTACTCTAAAACCATCCATTCTTGCTTCTAAAGCTCTGATTGGATCCACTTCAGTTACTATTACATTTGCTCCTAAACCATCAGCTCTTGATGCTACTCCACGGCCACACCAACCGTATCCACATACAACAACATTTTTTCCTGCAATTAACATATTAGTTGTTCCCATGATAGCATCTAATGAGGATTGTCCAGTACCATAACGATTATCAAATAGATATTTAGTATATGCATCATTGACCGCTACAACTGGGAATTTTAATGCACCATCAGCATGCATTCCTTCTAATCTATGAACACCTGTTGTTGTTTCTTCACATGCACCCATAATTGTTTTTAAAAGATCTGGTCGTTTTTCATGAATTGTTAGAATCATGTCTGCCCCATCATCAATTATTATGTCGGGTTTATGACTTAGTACATCATTTATAGTTGAGTAATATTCTGTTTCACTTTGTTCTCTCCACCCATAAATGTTTAATCCTAAAGCTGCTCCTCCTGCTGCTGCATCATCATGAGTTGAGAGGGGATTACAACCAGTCATTGCTACTTCTGCCCCTCCTGCTTGTAATGTTAATCCTAAATTTACAGTTTTAGGTTCTAAATGTAAACAAGATCCTATGGTAATTCCTTCAAAAGGTTTTTCTTCTTCAAATTGTTTTTTAATATGTTCAAGAACAGGCATGTGTTTTTGAACCCATTTAATTTTTCTTATACCCTCATCGGCAAGGGCCATATCTTTTACTTTACTCATTGATAATCACTTTTTAAATTTAAAAATTATTTTTTATGTAAGTTATATTATTATATTATATTACTATTTTTTATTATATGTTTTATTAAAAATTATGTATTAAAATTTTATTTATCTTTTTTATGAAAAAATAAATTTTTTAATTTATGTATTACTGGATAATTATTTTCAAAAATTTAGTAAAAAGGGAAAACTTTATAAGAGATTAGTTACTAAAATTTTATTACTGTCAGATGCCGGGGTGGCTCAGCTGGTTAGAGCGCACGGCTCATAGGGTTTTAAGCAGTGCTCTGACAATTCCTGGGATACCGTGAGGCCACGGGTTCGAATCCCGTTCCCGGCATTTTTACAATCCCAGGAATAATATACATTAATTTTAACTATTTTTAAATAATTTATAACCTAAATAATTATTAATCGCTACTAAATATCATTTTTAGATAATCTATTTTAAATTATAAAAGTATTAGGTGAAAAAAATTGCAATATAAAGAATTAGGGAATACTGGCGAAAAAGTTTCTATTTTAGGTTTTGGAGCTATGCGTTTACCCCACGAAAATTCTAACGATGAAATTAACTTAGGAAAAACTAATGAGATACTTAGTTATGGTATTGATAATGGAATAAATATAATTGATACAGGTTATTCATTCCATGCTACTGATTTAAAGGGTAAAGGTAATTGTGAACCTGTTATTGGAAATTTTTTAGAAAATGGTTATAGAGAAAAAGTTTTATTATCTGCTAAATTACCTAGTTGGTTAATTAAAGAAAAAAATGATATGGAAAACATATTTAATGAACAATTATCTAGGTTAAAGACAGATCATATTGATATTTATTTATTACATGGATTAAATAGCGAATATTGGTCCAATTATAAATCTTTAGATGTTTTTGATTTTTTAGATGATATCTTAAATGATGGTAGGGTAAAACATGTAGGTTTTTCTGCACATACCGAATTTGATATATTGATGAGTATTTTAAGTGAATATGATAAATGGGAAGTTGTATTAAGTCAAATGAATTATTTAGATGAAAATTATAAAAGTGGTCTTGCTGGATTAGATTTGATTAGTAGTATGGGAATTGGAAATATTATTATGGAACCTCTTAGAGGTGGAAGATTGGTTGAAAATATTCCTAAAGATATAAAAGATATGTGGGATACTGCTGAAGTTAATAGAACTCCTGTTGAATGGGCTTTTGATTACTTATGGAATATGGAAAATGTTGATTGTGTTCTTAGTGGCATGAATTCTTTAAAACAAGTTCAAGAGAATATCGAAATTGCATGTAATGCTAAAGTTAATTCTATTTCAGAAAATGATTTAAGTTTAATTAATGAAGTGGCTAGGGAATATAGATTTAAAAAGGGTAATGATTGTACAGGTTGTCAGTATTGTATGCCTTGTCCTAATGGAGTTAATATTCCTAATTGTTTTAGAGAGTATAATATAGCTAAGATATTGGATGATCCTGCTGCTAGTAGTATGCATTATTTTAACTTAATTTCAGATAATAGTAGAGCAGATAAATGTAATAATTGTGGCAAATGTTTAAATTTTTGCCCTCAACTTATTAACATTCCTAATGAGCTTAAAAAAGTTCATGAATTATTTGGTGAAAATTTTAACTTATTTTAAATCTTTTTTTGTTTTTTTTATTTAATTTTAATTATATAAGATTAAAAATTATTAATATAAAATAGATATATTAAATTAAATAAAATTTAATTATAATTAGTGATGAAAATGCCAACAAGATATATGGAAATGGGTTATTGGGAAATTGCAAGTAGACAAATGAGTATTGTTACAAAAAGCCAGCAAAAAAGATTTAAAGAATCAAAAATAGGAGTTGTTGGTTGTGGTGGTATTGGTGGTTCAGTTATAGAAATGCTAGCTCGTATGGGTGTTGGAGAGTTAAATCTTATTGATAAAGATTATTTTGATTTCTCCAATTTAAATAGACAATTATTGAGTACAACTTCAACTTTAAGAAAATCTAAAAGTGAAACTGGAAAAGAAAGAGTAAGAATAGTTAATCCTTATGTGAAAGTTAATACTTTTAACGAAGAATTAGATGAAAGTAATGTTAATGATTTAGTAGGTGATTGTGATATTGTTATTGATGCATTGGATAATTTAATTTCAAGAATTATTTTATCTAGATTTACTAAAGAACATAATATCCCTTTAGTTCATGGGGCAATTCATGGTACTATGGGACAAATTACTGTTTTTACTAAGGATAGTGAAAGTTATGAGGAATTATTTGAATTACCTTCAGTTAATAAAAAAATCAATGCCCAAATTGTTAAAGAGATTGAATCATTAAATAATGGTGTTCCCCCAGTTATCGGCCCAGTTCCTAATATAATTGGGGCTTTACAAGCATTTGAGGCATATAAATATATTACGGGTGTTGGAAAAGTTATTTATTCTCCGAATATTTTTAAGTTTGATTTATTGAATTTGAATTCTTTTTGTACTGTTAAATTATAATTCTTATTTTAAATTTTTTTAATGAATTAATATAATATTTTTTTTAGTTTTTGTATTATTTTAAAAAAGTTTATATAGTATTAGGTGGAAATGTAATTCCGTAGGAAGTAACCTTCCGGCTAACTTCCAATTTAATTTACTTAAAAAAAACAAAACTTAAAAGTAAACCCATACAAAGATAAAACATAACTAATTATAAATGGAGAATTTATTACATGTCAGACGAAATAAAAAATATTATTGAAAGAATGGAAGCAGATAATATCAAATTCATAAGACTTCAATTCGTAGATTTAAATGGAGTTCCAAAAAGTATAGCAGTTCCATATGTAAAAGGAGAAATGGAAAACTTTTTCACCAAAGGAATGCCATTCGATGGATCCTCAATAGAAGGATTCGTTGAAATCAATGATAGTGACCTAATTTTAAAACCGGATATAAGCACATACTCACAATTATCATGGAGACCTGAAGAATCTGCAGTATGCAGATTTATATGTGATATTTGGACCCCTGAAGGAAAACCATTCGTAGGAGACCCAAGAAGCATACTTAAGCATGCACTAAAAAAATTAAAAGATGAATATGGATACAATTATAATATTGGACCAGAACCAGAATTTTTCATAGTTAATATAGATGAAGACGGATATCCCGTACCTTACGATGATGCAAGTTACTTTGATGTAGAACCAAAAGATAAAGGACCTGATTTCAGAAGAGAATTAACATTAAACTTAGAAGAATTAGGATTTGATGTTGAAGTAAGTCACCACGAAGTAGGACCTGGACAAAATGAAATTGCATTTAAATTTGACGATGCATTAAAGACAGCTGACGCAGTAATAACATTCAAACAAGCAATAAAAGCTATAGTTAATAACATGGCACAGTTTGATGGATTAGATTATAGAGTAACATTCATGCCAAAACCATTCTTTGGAGAAAATGGTAGTGGAATGCACTGTCACCAAAGTTTATTTAAAGACGGAGAAAACTTATTCGCAGACGATGAAAGCGAAAGTGGAATCTCTCAAGAAGCAATATATTTCATTGGAGGATTATTAAAACATGCTCCAGCATTAACTGCAATAACTAACCCAATAGTAAACTCTTACAAAAGATTAGTTCCAGGATACGAAGCACCTGTTTACGAAGCATATGGTCTTAAAAATAGATCAGCATTAATAAGAGTTCCTGCTGCACGAGGAAAAGGAACACGTATTGAATACCGAGCACCTGATCCAGCATGTAATCCTTATTTAGCATTTGCAGCAATGTTATATGCTGGAATGGACGGATTAAAAAATAAAATTGATCCCGGCGAACCAACAGAAATAAACATTTACAAATTAACTGAAGAAGAACGTGAAGAATTAGGAATTAATGTATTACCTTCAAGTTTATGGGAAGCATACCATGCATTAGAAGAAGATAATATAATTATGGATGGTTTAGGCGAACACATAAGTGAAGCATTCTTAAAATCCAAATATGCAGAATGGGACGATTACAGAGTACAAGTATTTGGATATGAACAAGAAAGATACTTAGATTTATAATTAACTAAACCTCTTTTTAATTTTTTACTTTTTTAAAAAAAAACATTTTTTTACTATTTCTTAATTCAAAAATAAAATAGAAACTTATTAAAAAAAAATATAAATTAACTTAATAAAAAATAAATTTTAATTCTTTTTTCTTAAATTTTACAAAGGTAACTACAATGTCAGAATCAGAACATCGTATGATAGAAATTCTCAGAATTTTAAGTGAACAAGACAAAGCAATTGGTTCTAAAGTTATAGCAAATGAACTAAAAAATAAAGGTTATAACTTAGGAGAAAGAGCTGTAAGATACCACATGCAAATATTAGATGAAAAAGGATTCAGTAAAAGAAAAGGATATTCTGGAAGAATAATCACTGAATCTGGAAGAAAAAAACTTGAAAAAGGACTAATTTATGACCAAGTAGATTTTATTTATTCAAAATTTGAAGAAATGATGTATAAAACAAATTTTGATTTTGAGAAAAAAACCGGGAAAATAATAGTCAATAAATCTAATGTTTTAGACGAATCTGCATTTGAAGTAGTTAAAAATGTTTTTGATGCAGGACTAGCAGTTAGCCCCTTAATAAGTGTTGAAAAAAATAAAATAGGAGAATCTTTAGGATATTCAATAAAAACTATTTGTAGTACAACTATAGATGGAATTCTTTTATCAAATGGAATAGCATCCCAACCTATCTATGGAGGTCTTGTTAATGTTGAGGATTATACTCCTACAAATTTTACTGAATTAATTTCTTATAAAAAAACATCTATGTCTCCTTTAAATGCTTTCATTGCAAAGGATATGACTTCAGTTAGAGAAGTTGTGAAAAATGGTAATGGTATAATACCTGCAAATTTTAGAGTAATTCCTAGTGCAGCTAGAGAAAAAACAATTAACATTCTTGAGAAATTAAATCAAATAGGTATTAATGGTATATTAAAAATTGGAGAAAATGGAGAAACCACATTAGGAGTGCCTGTTAATGAAGGTTTAGTGGGAATTGCATTAATTGGAGGAGTTACACCTTTATGTGCAGCTCAAGAATTAAATTATGATGTAGACATTGAAACTATAGACGAATTTGAAGAATATAAAAATTTAAAGTCAATCTCAAAACCTAAAAATATATTAAAAACATCCCAAAAATCAAATCAAAATAGGATACCTTTCTTACTTTCAAAATCTTGGAATTTAATACAAAAAGTAAATTTTGATTTAAATTCTGAAAAGGGAAAGATAATATCTAATATATCCTATATTGATAAAGAAGATTTAGATTTTGCTTTAAATATTATGAAAAAAACATACAAAGATTCTCCCGATTATATTAATCCATATTACAAATTAATTAATCATCCAGGTAATCCTAATAAAATAGGTATAGGTACTATTTGTAGTTTAACAATTGATGGAATTTTAATGAATAATGGGATTTTAAGCACTCCTAAATATGGTGGATTAATTGAAATAGGAAGTTCACCCCAATTTATTGAAATGATTTCATATAATGGTTCTTCATTAGATCCTCACAAAATTTTCATTTTTAAAAATATGACTAATATTACAAAAAAGAAGATTTATCCTCAAAATGCTTTAGCTTCTATTAAAGAAGTACCTTATGTAGCAAGAGAAAAAAGTAAAGATATTTTATCTAAACTAATTGATATGGGATTATCAATTTATAAAATTGGAAAACCTAGAGAGTTAGTTTATAATGCTAAAGTTAATAATTACAATTTTGGAATTGTTGCAGGTAGTGGGTTAAATTCAATTGCAGCAATGAAAGAAAATAACATTGATATTGAAGTAAAAGCTGCTGAAAAATTAATTCCTTTTAATGAATTAGAAAAAATTTAAAAATATTTTAAAAATTCATTAAATATTAATATATCCCTAAACTTTTTATGAAAACTTAATAATTTTAAAATGAAAGATAAAGTAATATAAGTAAAACATTAAATATTATGTTTAATATTAATTTAATAGATATATAAATTAAGAAAAATTTATAAGTAAAACAAACAGGATTCTTATAAAAATAAATAACGGAGAAAAATAATATGGCAAAAGAAATGGAACCCCTAGAAAATGATAGATTAAAAGAGGTAATTAAAAACTTACATGAAAATTATAATGAAGATACTGAAGAAAAATTTTTAGCAGAACTTAAAAATGCATCTTTTTTAGCTCCTGCAGATATTAAAGTTGAAGGGAACATGAAAGAAAAGATAGAATCTGACGGAACTATAACTTTAGATAAAAATACCCCTATGAATTTTATGTTAATCAGTTCAGAAGATGGAAAAAACTTTTTCCCTGCATTTACTGATGAAGAAGAGTTAAGTAAAGATCCAGAAAAAAAAGATGCAATTATAATTAACTTAGAAACTTATTTAGAAATGTTAGATAGCAATACAGAAGAAGATATTGCAGGCATAGCTATTAATCCTTTTGGTGAAGCTATTGTAATACCTAAAGAAATGTTAGTCAATATTTACACCAACTAAATAAAACTTTTTTTAAATAATATTATAAAAATCTTCTTTTCGATGTTTTAAATTTTAAACATCAATATTCTTTTTTTTAAAACCTCGAATCAGATAGAAAATCTTAAATATTGATTAATAAAAATATCGATATGTATGAAAATACAAACTTTTTTTTAAAAAGGAGAAATAAAAAATGAATAATAAAAAAATTTTTATAATAATTGTTATTATTGCCATTATAGCTATTATAGCTGGTAGTTATTACACAGGAGCAATATCAACAACACAACAATCTAGTGAATCAGGTACTGTAACTGTACTAGCTGGAGCTGGTTTCAGTAAAGTAGGTAATGATTTAGTAACCGAATTCAACAAAAAATATCCTAACATTAAAGTAAATATGAAATATGGGGGAAGTGGAGAACTATTCTCAACTTTAGAAACCCAAAAAAGTGGAGATATTTTTTTACCTGCAGCTTATAAATATATGAAAGAAGCTAAAGAGAATGGTTACATCCAAAATGATACAGAACAGAACATTACTAAAAATGTACCTGTAATAGTAGTACAAAAAGGTAATCCTAAAAATATTACTGGACTTAAAGATTTAGAAAGATCTGATGTTAAAGTAGGTTTAGGTCAAGCTGAAGGTCCTGCTATTGGAAAAACATCCCAAAAAATTATTGAAAAAAATAATTTAACAATAAACCCTACTGTTACAACTACTACAGTTAATCAATTATTAACTTATATAGTATCAGGACAAGTAGATGCTACTATTATATGGGAAGACATGACTGTATGGCAAGAAGGAAAAGATAAAATTGAAGTTGTAGAAATACCTAAAAATGAAAATTCTATAAGTACAATACCTGTTGCCACAACTCAATTCACAAAGGATAATAGTTCAGCACAAAAATTCCAAGAGTTTATCCTATCTGATGAAGGAAAGAAAATTTGGGAAAAATGGGGATTTGAAATAGAATAAAAAAAAGTTTTTTTAAAAAATTATTAGGAGATTAAGAGGATAAGATTATTATGCGTTCTAAATTTGAATGGTTATTTATTGGAATCACAGTAATAGTTACTTTAATATTTTTTGCAGTAATTGGAAGCATGTTTTTAATTACTTCAGTAGATGGATTCATATCTTCTTTATTTTCTCCTGAATTAACTTATGCTATAGGATTAACCATAGGTACTTCATTAGTTTCTGCCACAATAGTAGTAATATGTTGTATACCTATGGCTTATACATTAAGTAGATATGATTTTCCCCTAAAAAAATTATTTAAAATCATACTCGATTTACCTATGGCTTTTCCTGAAATTGTTATTGGTATAGCACTTTTAATGTTTTTAGGTAATTATGGAATTGGGGGAATATTAAATAGTTTAGGGATTGAACTAGTTTTTAATAGTACTGGAATTATTATAGCAGAATTCTTTGTAGCTTTACCATATGCCATAAAAATGTTACATTCTACATTTAATTATATAGATCCTAGATATGAATTTGTTTCAAGAAGTTTAGGCTATAATGAAGTTGATACTTTCTTTAATATTACATTACCCTTATCAAAACAAGGACTTTTCGCAACAATAATTATTACTATTGCAAGATGTATAGGAACATTTGCTGCGGTTTTATTTGTTGGTGGAGGCATATTAATGAAAACAGATACTTTAGCTATTTCAATGTATTTGAATTTATCAACAGGTGATATAGATATGGCTATTACATCTGGAATTTTATTAGTAATAATCTCATTTATTACAATTGCTATAATGGAAAAATATGCTCCTGAAACTTATAATAATCAAAAAAGTGTTTGAGTTTAAGATAATGGGAAAAAATTAAATATTTATTTTTTAGGGATTGAAATGTATTTAGAAGTTGAAAATTTATCTGTGGATCTTGGGGAATTTCATTTAAAAAATATTAATCTTTCAGTTGAAGAAGGAGAATATCTTGTTTTAATTGGCCCTACTGGTTCTGGAAAATCTGTATTACTTGAAACAATTATTGGATTTTACACCCCAAAAGAAGGATTAATTAAATTAAATGGTAAAATTCTTAATGATATTGCACCTGAAGATAGGCATATTGGAATTGTTTATCAAGATCATGTTCTTTTTCCAAGTATGAATGTTTATGATAATATAGCTTATGGATTAAAAAATAAAAAATCATTAACTAATGAAGAAATAGATTTAAAAATTAAAGATATGGCTAATATTATGAATATCAGTCATATTTTACATAGGGATGTGACTACTCTTAGTGGTGGGGAATCACAACGAACAGCATTAGCTAGAGCTCTTATTGTTGAACCTAAAATTATTTTAATGGATGAACCTTTTAGTGCTTTAGATGTAACTACTCAAGCAACATTAACTTCTTTGATTAAAAGCATAGGTAAGAAGTATAAAACAACATTTGTCCATGTGACTCATAATTTTAATGATGTCTGGAATTTAGCAGATCGTGTAGGTGTAATGAAAAATGGTATACTTCACCAATTGGACTATATAGACACAGTATTTTCAAAGCCTAATAATAAATTTGTTGCAGATTTTGTTGGAGTTAACAACATTATAAAAGGAAAAGTAGATATGTATAATGATGGATTAATGGAAATTAAAATTAATGATAATTTAACATTATACAGTGCAGACAAAGAATATTATGATAAGAATAAGAATATTGAAAATCAGGAAGTTTTAGTTGCAATAAGACCTGAGAACATTATATTTTCAAATGATAAAATAAAATCTTCAGCAAAAAATCAACTCAAAGGAATTATTAAAAATATTGAAATAGCAGGGCATATAATCAATGTTGTTACAGAAGTAGAAAATGTGAAATTTAAAGGAATTTTAACAAAAAATTCATATGAATTATTAAATATTAAAAAGGGTAATGAAATTTATTTAATTTTCAAATCAATGAATGTTAACATAATCGAAAGTTATAATAAATTTAATCTAAATAAAAATTAAAAATTAATATAATTCTATTAAAATTGGTTCACCAATTTGGGGATTATGTAAAAATTCAACCAATTCTTCTTTAAATTCTATTAAATCAATTTCAATAGTTGGATTTAATGATGTTGCATCTAAATTTATTAATACTTTAAAACCTGGAACCCCATTATATTCAGATTTATCTATATTAAGTATTTCACCTTCAGCAAAAATACGATTATAAGATATTTCTGCATGATCATGAATCTTTAAATTTTTTTCTAAATAATCTAAAAGTTCATCAGGAGACATTTTTACTGTTTTAACCATTTTTATTTACCTCTTAAAAATTTTTTATATAAATTACATTTTAAAAAATTTATTTTAGTATACTAACAATATTTGTTAGTAGTTATACAAATAAGTTTTGTTTTAAAATGTAAAAAAAATTATTTATAAGAATATGTAAAATCAACTTCAGGCATTTCAGCTTCTATCACTACTACATTACCATTTTTAACATGACGTAATTCAAGAAGTTCATCTTTAATATCATTTAAATCAATCTCAATGTTCTGATTAAGAATTTCACCATTAAGTTGCAAACTTACACGAAGCCCCTCACCTGTTTCTTCATCTTCTTCGGTAATAGTTAAAACTTCACCTGGAGCAAAAATACGATTATAAGAAATTTCAAGTGTATCAGTAGGTTGAACATTCTTACGAATATAATCTACCATTTCATCAGGACTCATAATTAATTCCTTTTCTTCATTTTCCATTACATATCACTCCAAAAATATTAATAAATAATTTTAAAAATTTAATTATAAAAACAGTTTAAAAAAAAATTAGGAGATTATTTAATAATCTCCAAGGGTAATATATTCATCATTTCCTTCAGAATAAGCAGATAATTTATCTCTGTTATTTTCAGCATCAATATATAATCCACCTTTACCATTAAGAGCAATATCACCTGAATATTGGATATATTTTCCAGCATAAACTTTACCAGATATTTCTGGATCAGTTACAATACCTTGTTCAACAAATCCTTCAAGTAATCTTCCTAATTTACCATGAATAATAATATTACCATTTTTCATTTGACCACCAGGCCAACGGTTAACATTACCATCAATTTCTATTGTACCTTTAGTCATGTGAATACCTGCTAAAATATCACAGTTTCCTAGAACATGGATACTTCCACCGGTTAAACATTCTCCACATTGTTTTCCAGCATCACCATGAATAATTATTTCTCCACCAGTGACACCTCTCCATTCTCCAATGTAAGAAGCTCCAGTAAATTCCTTAGTATTTCCCATAATCTCTAGTTTTCCACCAGACATTTCACGGCCAGCATGAGCTTGAGCATTACCATTAACTAAAACGTAACCTCCAGACATTTCTGCACCTACATGAAGATCAGCATTACCATTAATAATGACTTCTCCACCACTCATTCTGAAACCAATATATTTAACTCTTCCCATATCACCATTCATAATCATTTTAACTTCATTAGGAGAATCAGCTTCTCCTTCAACTGTTATTTTAAAATAATCTGTGATTGGAAATCTTGAGTTACCAACTGGTACAGTATATTTTGCAAAATCATCTTCTGTCCATGTATAGATATTATCAGTGTTTAATTCATCAAATTCTAAAGCAATGGAAGAAGTTTTTATTTGATCAAAAGTTATTGTTTTCACTTTAACACTTCCTTATTTACTTCACTGGCACATCAATTTTTATTGGATTTGGTACATAATGGTCATGTACTTTGTAATTACTCCATTTAACTGAATAATATTGCTTGAAGAAAGGCATAATATCTTCAATTACCTTAGCTTCTTGGTCTTCTAAACCAGTAACATTTGTCCATATTGTATGACTTGGTTTAGTTTGTACAATTTCACCATTTTTAACTAATATTTGTCCATCTTTTATTGTGTATAAAGCACGACTAAATGCTTTTTCAACTTCCTTAGGATTTCTAGATGGATCAAATTCATTAGGTTTAATATCATAAACAGCAATATCAGCTTTGAATCCAGGAGTTAATGCTCCTCTATCAGTATATCCATCTATTTTAGCAGGAGCAGCTCTTGTTATAATAGCAATATCATTGAAATCGTATTCACGATCAAGTGTAGCGAGGGTTGTTCTTTTTTCAGCCCATTTATGTACTTCTCTATTTTCAATCATTTCCATTCTACGTTTATTACTCATTAACCAGGAAATAACTCTAGGATATCTGATGAATGGACCACCATTAGGACTATCAGTAGTTAAACAAAGTTGCCATGGATCATTAATTAATAAGAATAATTCTAATCCAACAGCCCATTGTAAAGTGTTTACTGGATTTTTAGGTGAATAGATACATGGAATAATTCCTGAACCTGTTTCACATTCAACATCTTTATTAGCCCATTTTAATCCTGATAATTTATATAAATCATATTCCATTGGACCATCAGCAGTCATAGTAGTAGTTTCATCAAAAGTAACTTGACCTACATCTCCAGTAAGATATTTATTATGATTAATAAATTTAGCAACATCTGGTGCACCTGAACCTGCATTTTTCCAACTAGTTCCAGTATAAGAATGGAATTGTAAATGAGTACAATGCATAACTTGATCTCTTAATGAAGCAGAAGGTAATGTACTTTTAGCAATATCTTTAACAGATCCTAATGTTTCAATAGTAGTTCCAGTATTTCCAGGGTGTCCTAAATCATTTGGATGTATATGTATTGAGTGAGGAAGTCCTAACTTTTCATTAACTTTTGTTAAAGCTCTTACTACTTGTCTAGAAGTTACATCAAAATAAGGTGCAGAATCATCATATCCATGAACATTCATTCCCCATCCCCATGCTTCGGTTCCACATGGATTTACTATTTTAATACCATATCCTTTAGATAATTTAAGCCAAGCTGATACATATGCAGCTAATTCATCTATTTTATTTTCTTTTGCATATTCCATTACAACCCAATTATTACCAAATAAAGGTAATGGGGCTACATCTATGTTTGGAATTGTATTAATTTCTTCATGAGTATGTTTTGCTTCTAAAGGAGGCATTGCTGCTTCACAAACTGTTCCATATCCCATTCTAGAATATCTATAACCTGTTGTTGGACAACTTGGTATAGAAAATCCAGATTCACCTTTTTCATGAGCGGTTTTTTGAGTTACTCCTCTTCTTGAATCTTCTGGTCGGTATAATCTACCTACAACTAATTTAGGTCCTGCAATGTGGGCATGAATATCTACACCAGCAGGCATTACAATTTTATCAGTTACATCTATGACTTTGGCATTATCAGATACACTGTCAACGATTTTATCATCCTTGAACATTATATCTTTCTTTTCTCCATTTACGCCATTAGCAGGATCGTAAACAATACCATTTTTTAGTATATATTCCATTAAATCACTTCCTTCAATTATTCTGCTGCTGGGTTAGGTACGTATTTAGGAGCTACGTTAGGCTCTTTTCTGAGTTTCATTACTCTTTCTTTAATTTCTCTTATAATCCACTCATCATCACGACATGTTTCAGGTTTATCAATAGCTTTTTTCATATAGATAGGTACTCCATCCATACGATAACTTGTACCTGCACATTCAACCGCAATAAATGAACCCGGTAATACAACATCAGCTAATTCTGTTGTAGGTCCCCAGTGAAGATCTATTTGAATAACTGGAATGTTAGCTAAATGTTGATTTGCACCATTAGGGAAGTGAGCACCTGGATCAGCTGCAATAACCATGAAAACATCTGGTTCTTTTCTTGTTAATAAATCAATAGTATTGGTTTCCCCTAACATATATCTTGCATATCCTCTACAGAAATCTACCCCAAATGCAAATCCTGTTTCATATGCCATGAATATATTGAATCCATTTACATTAAAGTGGCCCCTCATAGGAGTGAGTCCCCATTTACTATCTTTATTTAAATCCATTACCATTTTTATTGCTATATCAATATTTCTTTGTTTTGATAATGTGTGAGTTAAACCAAGACCAAAGAATAGAACACCAAATTCTGCAGATTTCATTTGATCCACTAATTCATAAATATCTTCTTTTGGAATTCCAGAAATTACATCAGCATGAAGTTTTTTACCTTTTAAAACAGCTCTTATAGCATTATAAAATCCATAATCCCCATTTTGTTCAAACCCTATCCATTTATCAGACATTTTAGCTGTATCTGAAAATTTAGGATCCATTGTAACTACAGTTCTATCAAATCTTCCTCGTTTTCTAAAGTATCCTCTAGGGAAAACTGCATATCTTGCTAAATGTCTAGGATGTGAATTCATTGCATTACTTCCAGAGTATACAACCATATCTGCTCTGTTAGTAACTTCACCTAATGTTTGAATAGGATATCCTGCATTTTGCATAGCTTGTAAACTTGGTCCATGACAAATAGTAGCTTGATTATCTAAAACTGCTCCAATATATTCTCCTAATTCAAGTCCTTCTTTCATACATTCAGTAGAAGTTTCAGACCATCCATAAAATACAGGTCTAATAGAGTGTGCAATTAATTCAGCAGCTTTATCTAATGCTGTATCCCATTCTACTTCTTCAAGTTCTCCATCATCTGCTCGTACCATAGGTACTAATAATCTTTGATCGATATCTTCCATGATTTTACTTGCACCTAATCTGCAAGCATGTCTAACTGCAACTACATGATTATCTTTTATTAAATAATCTAAATCATCACAGTTACATCCACAAAATGCACAAGTACAATCTTCTACAATAGTATCATAATCAGTTATTGGTGGTTCATAACTCATTCTAATTCCTCCCATTTACGTCCTCTATAAACAGGTCGTTCACCTAAAGAATCCATATTTTCAATGACTTCATCATCAGTTTCATCTGTATATTTTTTATAGACTAATCTCATTAAATCTGCCATTAATAATACTTTTCTATCTGTTTTTTCCACAGTACAGTGAATTCCTTTATATGTTGGATCTGAACAACAGTAAGTTTCATGGCTCACAATAGTATTTGCCCATGGTCCTTTACAAATAAATACAGTTCCTTCATGAGGAGCATCTCTTGATTTAGCAGCATTCAATACTACTTCACCAAATTTAGTTTTTACTAAAACGGTGTCCCAATTGTTTACACCTAACTTCATCATATCTCTAGGATCCATATAACAAGTTCCAGAAGCATTTTTATATTCTTCTTTTAATGTGGATCCTCTTTTTTTACATGCTCCTTGGTAGATGTCAGAACCTGTATTTAACATACAATTAAGTATGTCTTCAGATCCTTCACCAGGAGTTTGTTCCAAATCATCTACTACTGGTTTATCTAAATAAGTGTTTGCATAAAACATATTTTTACTCTCCTTTTTATTCTAACCATATAGCGTCACAAGGACAGAACATTTGACATGTTCCACATTCTTCACATTTATCTGGGCTGAAGAGTTTTATGAATCCATTTTCAACCATCATTATTGTTTCTGTTGTTTTTGAACCAGCTCCTCCAGCATTTTCCGGACTGATTCTAGCATTTACGGGGCAAGAAACAACACATACCCCACAACCTAAACATCTATCTTGATCTACTTTAAGTTCCATTTAATCATCACCGTTTAATTTTTTAAAGCTTTTATAGCATCTTGCCATGCTTTAGAATTGGTTGGTGTATTATTAATTTTAGTTCGTTTTACAGTTAAAGCATCATTAGGACATACTTTTTCACATGCACCACAATGTATACAAAATTCTTCTTTAATTTTAATAGAAGAATCCATATCACCAGATCCTTTTGATTTAGGGAAGTATAATGCATTACATGGACAAGTATCTATACATGCTCCACATTCACCACATTTATCTTCATCAATTTCAAATTTACCTTCAAATGCTTTAGTAACTGTTGCTGCATTGGTAGGACATACTCCTTCACACCATCCACAGTTAATACACTCTTTTTCATCAATAATTACATTACCAGTTGTAACAGATTTTTCTGGGTCAAAATCATATTCCCCATATGAACAAGACCGACAAACTGCTTTAATAGCATCAACAGGACATGCTTTTTTACAAACAAGACAGTAAACACATTTATCTTTATCAATAATTATGTCTTCTGAACCTGGTTCTTTTGTCACATCAATTGCTTCTGCAGGACATAACTCTTCACATATTCCACAATTAATACAAGTATCTTTGTCAACTTCAATTTCACCAGTAACTAAATCTGAACGTTTTGGTAAGTCTCTTTTTACAGTAAGAGCATCTCTAGGACAAGCTATTTGACATTTTTCACAGAGCACACATTCATCATCATCAATAGTCATTGATTTTTCATAAGATGGATAAGATTCCATATTTTTAATAGATTCCCCACCAATTGTTAAATCTAAAGCATCTGCTGGACATAACCCACTACACATACCACAAAGGACACATTTATCTTCATCAATTGTTACTTTGACATAGTTTGGTTTTGAAACCATGTTTTGAGCAATCTTTTTATGACCACTGAATTCAGTATTGAAGTAGTTACGAGAAACATTACCAACTGAAGCAATTTCTATTGCGCCTACTGGACAAGTATTTTCGCAAATCCCACATCCAATACAGATATGATCATTGAAAGATAATTGTCTACCTTCTGCTGCTGATCTTTTTATGTTAAAGTCTTTACCTTTAACTTCTTTCACGTTTTTGATCATCTTTTTCCTCCAAAATTTTGATAGAATTTGTTGGGCAGGCCTCTTCGCAGGTATGGCATCCACAACAATAAAAGGAGTTTATTTGAGCTGTTAGTGCATTTAAACTAATAGCCTCCAATATACACAAATCTACACATAATCCACAACCAATACATGAATCATTCACTATTCCATTATAATTTTTTTCTTTGAATATTAAAGCTATAACTCTAATTTTATCCAAATCATGGAATAAATTTTGAATTACTAACAAAAAATCTTTATTATTTAGTTGAGTTAATATTTTAGCAAATTCTATTGAATTCCAAGACAAATTACTTCCATTTAAGTAATGTGAAACTGTAGAACGATCAATATCTAATTTTTCTGCAATTTTTTTCTGAGATAAACCTTGATTTCTAAGTCTTACTGCAGCTAAATATTTCAGACCTGATGTTATATGTTTTGGCATGATATCATTCACTGTGTATTAATTAAATTTTTGTTTTTTCAACTTATAAAAGGTGCTACTAGAACTAAATAGAAATACTTAAATAAAACTGTGTAGTAACTACACTTTTTTAAAATTTAAATAATTAAAATTTGAGGTTTAAAAAGCAATATAATAGAAAATATATTTTAAAAAGCTTAAATAAACCCATTAATTAATTAATTTAAAAAATAAAACAAAAATAAGTTTTAAATAATAAAATAAGAAAAATTTATTCCTATTGAAAATAATAAAAATTTAGTACCTTATGTAAGTGTTTTCATGTCGAAAAATAAGAAAAAAAAGAAAAAAAACAACAATGTGTAGTAACTACACATGAATAAATTAATCATCTATAAAATAAGGTTCACGAGAATTAACAGCACTTATAAAAATTTCTTCTAAATCTTTTTCAGAATCCCCAGACCTAATATGAGAAATCAAATCGACAAGATTATCATTTCTAAGCAAACAAGGTTTAATTTTACCTTCAGGAGTTATTCTAAGACGTGTGCAATTCTCACAAAATTTAGTATTATCCATAGGGCGAACAATCTCAACTTCACCACCATCAATAAAATATTTTTTACGATCCTGCATAAACTTACGAACAGTAACCTCACTAGCCAAATCAGTAAATTCCTTTTCTAATGGAGTCATATCAAAATGATATTTTTCATTAAAATCATTATCTTCACAATTATCCGTTTCCAAAATTTCAATTAACTGTAAAATTAAGCCATTATCTTTACAAAAACCAAACATATCATGAATTTCATTATCATTTATACCTTTCATAACAACCATATTAATTTTTACAGGATAAAGGCCAACATCAACAGATTTAAGGATACCATTTTTAACCTCACTTAAATAATCTTTTTTAGTTATACACTTATAAGTCTCAGGTTTCAATGTATCCAAACTAACATTAACACGTTTTAATCCTGCTTTAACTAAATCTTCAGCATATTTATCTAAAAATATACCATTAGTCGTAATAGATATATCTTTAAAATTTAAAGTATTAAGTTTCTTAACAATATCCACAATATCAGATCTAACTAAAGGTTCACCTCCAGAAAGACGAACTTTTTCAACACCTAAATTTTTAGCTACCTTAGCTATCTGAAATATTTCATCTGAAGTTATTTCTTCTTTAGAATTTAACATTCCATCATGATGACAATAAAAACATTGAATATTACAACGATTTGTAATAGATATACGTAATGAAATTATAGGTCTATTATAAGTATCTTTAATCTTATCCATCCAATCACATAAACCAAAAATTATTTTAATCAAACTTTTTTATTATTAATTAATATTTCAATTTTATTAAAATCCTTAACCCCATACTCAGTAGTTTTTAATGAATTTAACATTCCCAAAATAGTATTTTTCATAAAATCATTTACAAAAGCATTAATTCCAATATTAACACCATCAACTGAAACAGAAATATCTGCTTGTTTTTCTAAATCATATTGTAAATTTCCATCAATAAAAGCTTTAGCTATTACTTTACCATCATTATAACCACAATCATCAACAAACAAAGTGTCAATTATATCATAACCATAATTTTCAATTTTATCAACTAATAAACTAACATCAGAATCATCCATATTTTTCGCATCAACAGACGCAATAGTAAAATCATCAACAACATCCGGAGTTGTAGCAATTTTTGGATAATTATAACCTTTAAATCCTTCTATGACAACAAAATCTGGTTCAGATTCGGAAATAATTTTAATTAAAAACAATATCCTATCAAGAGACAATTGTTTATCTATATTAAAAAATGTAGAAGATCCAATTCCAACAACAGTTTCAGAACCTGCTTCTTTGTGTTTAAAAGTATCAGTTCCTTCTTTATCCATAACCATATTATGATGTGAATGTTTTATACTAGCTACTTTAAAATCTCTTTTTTTAAGTTCCTTAATGATTCTTACAGTTAAAGAAGTCTTCCCACTATCTTTATTTCCAACAACAGAACAAATTCTCATAATAAACACCTAATTTTTATAAATAGTAAATTTTTTAGAAAAATTCAGAAAAATAAGCTTTTACAAACTAATAATTATAATTAATTTAGTTTTTTTTAATTTATATATATTTAATATGATATGCAATGCACATCGATTAATAAAAAAAGAATATTGAAATAAAACCATAAAAGGTTTTATTTCCTAAAAAAATGTTTATCTGTTATCCGGTAACTCAAATTCAGTGAATGGTAAAGGTACATCGTCGTTTTCCACACCACTATAATAACCAAAGATATCTTTAACTTTATTGTTTACAGTAGCGAAAATTTTGGAAACTGGAATTTCACATGGACATACTTCAGAACATTGACCACAGTTAGTACATGCATCTACCATATGAACCATACGAGTTAAATGGAAAAATGGAGCTGCAGGTGTGTATCCTCCAGGTACCCATTCAGGTCCTTCGGTTTCAAGACAACAATCTTCACAATAACATAAAGGACATGCTTCACGGCAACCATAACATTTCATACAAGTGGACATATCTTTTTTGAATTTATTTAATACATCAAGAATATCTCCAGTTGTGCCTGCAAAGTCTTTCTCTTTTTGTTTAGATGCTTGTTTAACCATAATATTATTGATTTTATCCCGAATTTCAATACCTTTTTCAATAGGTTCTGCTGTTTCGATTAATTTTTCATCAATAACACCGTTTAATATTTCAGCACCTTTATCAGTGAAAACTTCAACAAATGTAGCTTTACCAGCTAAATCTCCAATAACACCCCAATTACCTAAAGCTATATCAGCATTAGATGGAATGTTCATATCACATCTTTGACAGTTTTCTCTTCGGCCCATACCTTCTGCTTCTAATTCATCGATTTTGATTCCTTTTTCTTCACCATCTTTAGTTTCTACAATAAGTTTTCCTTTAGCTATTTCTTCTTTAGCAACATCAGCAGGGTTTACACCATAGACTTCTTTAAACATTTTCATAGTTGGAACTGGTGGTAATGTTCCACCACAATTTACTCCTACCATTATAACATTATCTTCTATAATTCTACCTTTGCGCATTAATTCTCTAATGGTCATTGCATCACATGGTTTACATGTAACAGCTACCTTGAAATCTCTTGCACCATCAATATATTTTGTTAAAAATTTTGCTAAATTTAGAGTACCACAATGTAAAGAACCAGCAGATTTAATAATATCTTCAGGATCAGTGATTAAAATAGGTTTAGCATCATATAAATCGAATCCTTCTTCAACCGCTAGTACTGCATCAACAGTTCCAGATTTTAAAAGGTATTTCATTATAGTGGTTACAACACCACCATATTCTCCTTCGTCATAAATTGCATTGTCTGCAGAATATGCATAATATTTATCGTTAACTTTTACTGACATGCGATCTACTCCATTTTTTCCACTTTAATAGCACATGCTTTTAATTCAACCATTTTACATTTAGGATCAAAAGAATTAGAATTAGTTAACATGTTAGCTGCACATTCTGTAAAGTGCATAGGTATATTTACAATTCCACGTTTAATATTATCAGTGACCCTAGCAGCTATTTCAATACTTCCTCTTCTAGAACTTGCTTTGACTATTTCTTTATCAAGTATACCTAATTCTTTAGCATCTTCACTATTCATTTCAATATATCCAGTTTTAACCTCATTATCTAAAGTTTTACATCTTCGAGTCATTGCAGCATGATAATGGAACAATACACGTGTAGTGGTTAATAATAATGGGTATTCATTATCAGTAACTTCAACTGGTCCTCTATGTTCTTGTGGCATGAAAATAGCTTTACCATTAGGACGTGAGAATTTTTCTGTATACATTAATGGTTGACAAGGATCATCCTCACTTAAACAAGGCCAATGTAAAGCTTCAGGTGAGTCTAATCTTTTACGATCCATTCCAGCCATTATTGGTGCACATTCTCTAATTTCATTAAAGATATCTTCTGAAGTTTCATAATGGAATTGTTCAGGGTGAGCATCTTCACCCATTCTTATTGCTAATTGTTCCATTATTTTCCAATCTAACATTGCATCACCAGGTGGGTCTTGAGCTTTGTGTAAACATTGTACTCTTCTTTCACCACTGGTAAATGTTCCTTCTTGTTCTCCCCAACCTGCTGCTGGGAATACAACATCTGCTTCAGCTGCAGTATCAGTCATAAATAATTCTTGAACAACAAGCATATCTAAGTTAGCTAATGCTTCTTTTGTATGAGTAATATCCGCATCAGATAAAACTGGATCTTCTCCATGAATATATAATACTTTTAAATCTCCAGAATGAGCAGCATTCATCATTTCAACTAATGTTAATCCTGGTTTTGTTGATAAATTTGTACCATAATAATTGTTAAACCAGTCAGTAGTTTCTTGATCAGCAACTTTTCTGTATCCAACATAATCTGTTGGAAGTGCTCCCATATCACAAGCACCTTGTACGTTATTTTGACCTCTTAATGGATTTACACCAGCACCTTCTTTCCCTAAGTTACCAGTTAACATTGCAAGATCTGCAGTACACATTACATTATCTGCACCATGTGAATGTTCTGTAATACCTAAAGAGTATACAATAGCTGCTTTATCTGCTTTTGCATAAGCTTCTGTTATTTCTATAAGACTATCTTTATCAGCTTCAGTTATTTCACATACTTTATCCATATCATATTTAGATACAATTTCTTTTAATTCTTCGAAATTTTCAGTTCTGTCTTTAATAAATTCAGTATTTTGTAAATCATTATCAATAATATATTTCATCATACCATTCATTAAAGCTACATCAGTACCTGTTTTGAATTCTAAATATTTATCTGCTATTTTAGCTGTAGGTGTATATCTTGGGTCAGCAACTATAATTTTTGCCCCATTCTGTTTAGCTTTGATTAATTTTCTACCAAATAATGGGTGTGCTTCCATACTATTTGCACCAATTACAAATATGACATCAGCTTGCATTATACTGTCAAATCCATTAGTCATAGCACCTGAACCGAAACAAGTTGCTAATCCTGCTACAGTAGGACCGTGACAAATACGTGCACAGTGGTCTACATTATGAGTTCCACATGCTACTCTAGCAAATTTTTGAGTTACATAAATATTTTCATTAGGGGATCTAGCACAAGCATAAAATCCTAATTTATTCGGATCTTCTGCTTTCACTTCATTTAGCTTATTTGCAACTAAATTTAAAGCTTCATCCCAAGAAGCTTCTCTAAATTCCCCATTTTCTTTAATTAAAGGAATAGTTAATCTATCTTCCCGGTTAATAAATTCATATCCAAAATTACCTTTTGGACAAACTTTTCCTTCATTAACAGGATGCCTTTTCCAAGGTTCAACTCCTATAATTTTCCCATCTTTTACAACAAAATTTAATCCACAACCAGTACCACAGTATGGACAAATTGTTGGAACATATTCTATTTTTGGGACATTTTTCGCAACCATTTTATAATCTCCATATTAATAAAAGTTAAAATTGTTAAATATTTTATAATAAACAACAAATTTTAACATAATCCCTAAACAAATTACATTTAAATATTAACTTTTAATTAAAAAAATAGATTTTAAGGAATAAATAATTACTCCTTAAAATCTAAATGAAAAGTTAATAATATAAACAATTGTTTAATTATTTTTTACTTTATTCTTTAACATATACATACCAGTAGGCGCATGCTACAAATAATGCTCCACCGATAATATTTCCGATTGTAACTGGTATTAAGTTATTCCATAATAATTGTACTACTGATATTTTTGCACCTAAGAACATACCTAATGGTATGAAAAACATATTAGCTACACTGTGCTCGAAACCTAAAGTTACGAAAGCCATAATTGGTACCCAAATACCAACAATTTTACCAATTATATCATCAGAAGCTACAGCCATGTATACAGCTAAACAAACTAGCCAGTTACATCCAATACCTCTTATTAAAGCTTGTACCCAAGTGATAGATTTAACAGCTTTACCAGCTGATAAGAAACTTGCTCCACCTAATGCTTTAGTGTTTGCAACTGTAAGTGCATTGCCCATAAATGGATCTGCAGTCATTAAACCAGATAAGTATGCTAATACGAAAGCAACGAATAAAGCTCCTACGAAGTTGAAAACCCAACTTCCAGCCCAATTCTTACATAAATCTCCAATGCTAGATTTTCCATCTAAAACACCAGCAGTCATATACATAACATTACCAGTAAATAATTCGGATCCACAAATTACAACCATAATTAAACCTACAGGGAACACTGCACCAAATACAAATTTACAAATACCCGGAGGGAAACCCGCTGCAGCCATTCCAGCATTACATATTTCAGCTAACATTCCACCAAATGCAATGTAAGCACCAGCAAGGAATCCTAAAATTGCAAGAGATGCAATTGAAAGATTATTTTTACTTCCACCGATAGATGCTACAGCTTTTGCTGTATCACCCGGACTTTTAAAAGATGAACTCATTTTTTATTACCTCTTTTATACTATCCCATATTTAAAAAAAATAATACTCGATATAATTACCTCACAATAAAGAGTATTATGTATACTATTTAACATTTTTATTATAAAAACTATTTACGATATGAATTAAAAAGTAAGATTTATATACTAGTTTTAACAATTACAAAACTCGAACAAAATAACAAATAAAATAAAATTTTAAAACTAAATAATATTAATAACCAAAATTAGTAGAATAAAATTATAGTATATCTGAAAAAAAATAAACTTTAAAAACAAAAATATTAAAACGATATGAACAATCTTAAAATAAAAAAATAAAAAGTAAAAAATTAAGATGAAACCATAACAAGTTTTCCCGTATCAGGATCTTTATAAACTTTACCTACTTCACTATACCCTTGACCAGAAGAACTCCCACTAGCAGTTGTATCATTAGTAAAAGTTTCTCCAGTACTAATCTGTTGAGTATTTTGAGATTGCTGAGATTGCTGAGAAGTTTCAGATAGAATATTTGGATTAGCACTTAAAGCCAAAATAGCAAATATTAAGAACCCTAACGCTAAAACTAACATAGCATCAGATAAATTTGTTAAAGATGCCATCGGATCATCATCATCCATTTCAGTCAAACGTTTTCTTTTTCTTAAAATTTAAAACACTCCTTTAAAACATCACATTATATCTTTGATAATTTTTCAAGCACAGATTCCGCAACTGTCTCAAGAGTTGTTAAATCTGATTCATACCATTGTTTTTTATATTTAGACACCACATAAGACAAAGAACTGATAGTTAAACCAATGACAGTAGTATCAAAAGCAATAGTTAAAGAACTAGCTAAAGTCGCTATTTGACCAGAACCTAATGCAGAAAGACCAGGACCTAAAGGAATTAAAGTACCTAATAACCCAAGTACAGGACCAAGCCGAACAAAAATATCAGTGAGATTAGTCTTTTTTAATAAAATCATTTGCTCATCTTCAACTAATTTTGTAGCAAAAGATTTTCTAGCTTCTAAATCTAAATTATGATTATCAATAATATTAACAATAATATCTTTTTGAGTATTAAAAAGAGTACTTGACTTAACATGATTTTTAATTTCTTCAGGACTTGAAGAATTATCTACATCATTTAAAAGAGTTTCTAATTCTCTTTTTTTCATTGGCTTTCTAGTATATTTTTCATTAATTAATCCACCGATAGCCAATATAGATATTATTAAAAATAGGACTAAAAGCACTACAACAGGAGTAAGTAAACTTTCAGACACAATATGAATAAATGTAGTTAATATTTCAGTACCAACTATTATCATTATAAATTTTCTCCATTTTTTTATAAAAAATTAAAACAATATTTATATTATATTTATTGATTTTTCTTTAAACTATAATCATTAAGAAATACTCCTACAATGATTAATGATATAATTCCAATAATTAACATTATAACTTCATATGTCGGAGTTAATATTGTAAAAGGAGTAAAATCTTCATAATTTAACCCTTTAACACAATTAAAAGTCAAACCAAAGATCATGACTAAAATTGATTCTAAAATTATAAATTCACTAATTCCTCCAGGAATTTGTTTAATAGCATTTTTTAAAATCCATGAAGATAATATAGACATTATTAAAAATATTATAGAAACAATTCCAGCATTGAAAAATATTGAACTTTGAGGATTCCATATAGCAACTAATGAAAATATTAATGTAAATTGGCAGATTATGGTAATTAAAAGTATTAATGAGTTAATTTTTGCTTTAACCTCATTTTTATTCCATTTATATAAATAAAACATAATTAAAATTAAGAGAATTAATCCAACTGTAAATAGGACATATGGAATAATCTTACTAAAAAATGTTAATAAACTACCATAATTTAATGCAATTACAGACATGATAAATATTAATATTGAGTAAATAACCGAAAAGGTAATAGACTTTTTAAAATTTAATTTTGCAACATCCAACAATAATCCAAAGTTAATAGCAAATAAAATTAAAATAATTATTAAATAATACCAAATTAAATTTAACATTTTTTATCACATTTTTCTATTATAATATAATTTATTTAATCGGTAATATTATATAAAAGTTTTCTTAAATTTAAATTCTTTAAAAAAATATATTTAAAATTTATGAAGGTTAATATAAAAACAAAAGAGCGACTATGATTAAATATAAAAAATATTAATAAATATTAAATAATTAAAAGAATAAGACATTAAAAAGCTTTTTTTTAAATGGTTTTTTCATTAAAAGCCGAATCGGCATGTAATTAAATTCATAACGAAAATTATTCTATGAAAAATTTATACTAAAAAAATAAAAAAGAAAAAATATGAAAATTAAATTTAAATTTTTAAATCATTTTTCAAGAATCTTATGATGTACTCACGATAATAAAAACCAATTGCAATTATTATTAGTAATAATAAACTTGGAATACCTAAAACTCTAAATGAATCTTCATCTAAACTTAAAGCTTTTGTAACTGGAGAATTAGCAGCAGTTGAAGAAGCTTGTGATGTTTTACCTGCACTAGAAGAGCTACTAGAACTTGAACTAGAAGAACTACTAGAGCTTTCACCGCTAGAACTAGTACTTGAAATAGTATTACCAGTTAAACTCACACTACCACTAGAAGTTCCTGAATTAGAACCACTACTTGTACTAGAACCTTGAGATCCACTACCTGAATTAGTAGTTGTGCCATTACTATTATTATTAGAATTATTATTCTGATTTTGATTATTATTATCTTTCCATTCTTGAACATTAACATTAAATGATTCTGTTGAACCTCCAAAATTAACATTAGCTGAAGATCCCACTCCACCAGATACAGTGAAAGTTCCTGAACCTTGACTTACAGACATTTGTTGACCTACACCATTAACAAATACTGTAGCAACAAAACTTGCTAAATTTGTAACAATTTGTCCATTATAAGTATATATGACATTAAAAGTATTGGATCCTGATTGTGTTAAACTTGCTTGAATAATTCCTGCTTGAATTCTTGGACAAATAAATCCATTATTTGTATTTCCATTAAACCAATTAGCTCCAACAACAATTCCGCCAAGTTCTTCATAAATACTATCTCTAGCTTCTAAACAGTGCCCAGTTCCTTTTTGAAAAGCATTATATTCCAAAGTTAAACCTTTTGAAACTTTTTTATAATTTGCACCAAAATTGACACCAATATTTCCACCAGTGAAAGAGTTACTCACTATTTTAAAATTATTAGTCTCTGCATTAATATTGATACCATTTCCATTATCATTAAAAGTATTATTTTTAAGGTTTACATTAGATATAGAATTAAATACAATAGCATACTTTTTAGATACACCACCATTATTATTAAAGATATTATTTGTTATATTTAATGAATCTACATTTTTATCTACTTTAATTCCTTCTTCATTTGAATAAAATGTATTTTTTAATATTTCAATATTTTTGGAATTAGTTAAATATAAACCATCTATCTTGTTAAATGAGATATAATTCTTTTTTATAATAGAATTTTCAATATTATCTAAGTAAATACCGTTTTTAGCATTATTCGTAATCGTATTATTCATAATAAGTAAATTATGAGCATTTATTCCATAAATTCCATTTCCATTAGTGGAAATTATATTATTAATTATTGAAACATAATTAGCACCATTAATAAAAATTCCATCACCATCAGAAATAATTTTAAATCCTGTAATATTTGTACTAGATGCATTTTCAGTTACTGTAAAAACTGGATTATTAGATGAAGAATTAATAACTGTACCATAACTTACTAAGTTTGATGGTTTATTAATTATTAAATTTAATCCATGATAATAACTTCCATTAAAAATGAAAGTAGATCCTGCAGGTGATGAATCCAAAACATTTTGAATAAAATCATTGAATGTTTTATTTGAATTATTATATGATGATTGGTCTCCAATATAAACAATATTTGAACTATTTGAAATTAAATTTTCAGAAAGTATACTATTTGAATATTGAGTATTATTTTCATCAAGTGAAATATCAAACTCATTAGTTATATTAACTTGTGAATTTTGATTTAATATACTATTTAAACTTGAATTTGTAGAAATATTATTTTCATTTAATGGTTGTGCCATAACAAATCCTGTGTTTATTAATAATATAGTGAAAAATACCAATATGATTGATAATTTAGTAAATTTATTATTCAGGTTTTTCACCTCCTTAAAAAAATAAATTTTTAAATTCCACAAACTTATTACATTATATTAATATTTAATAAAATCTTTCTTTGATATACATATATATACCTTTCGAAAATAGTTAAACAATTTTTTTGAGGAAATATTAAAAATAATATTTTAAAATTAAAATTAAAATATGAAATTAAACGAATATATACAAATAAAAATAGCACTTATCTTATGTAAAATTGTTTAAAACCAATAATTTAATTTATTTATAAATATTTAAAAGAATTAATAATTAAATCATTCTAAAAATTCTTAGATTACAAATTCAAGAAATTTTTCATTGAAAAATATATTTATGGTCAAGTCTCAATTATTAAAAAAAATTTGTCAATCTAAATTTTTTCGAAAAACATTTATATTCATAACGTGTATATATAATTAATACTAATATTAATAAAAAATTTAAAGTAAAAAATAGTGGATATTTTTAAAGATTACAACTATTTTTTTATTCTGAAATTAAAGAATTTATATTCTTAAATATTGGATATTATTTATGGAAAAAATAATGATTAAAAATTATTTTTTTAGTAATATTAGTGTTAATTTTTAAAAAATTTAAATGGAGAAAAAAAATAATGGATTACAAAAAAATATTACTTCCATTAGTATTATTAGTATTATTAACTGTAACTGTCTCTGCTGTTTCTGCTGCAGATATAGCAAATGATACTACTGTTTCAAATGATGCTTCAAATTTAGCAATCAATGATGTATCAACTGTTTCAGCAAGTCAAAGTTATAATATAACATCTGGTTCTAATACTAGTACTATACAAGGAATAATTGATAATGCAAATGCTGGAGATAGTATTCAGTTTGCTGCAGGTGATTATAAAGATATTGATCAAGTAAACATTACTAAACAATTATATATTAGTGGTGCTGGAAACAACCAAACTAATATTTACGGTTTAGGTGATGGTAACAGTAACTCAATATTCAATATAATTGCAGGTAACACTACTACCCCTGATGGAACAACAATAAGTGGAATATCCTTCCACATGACACAAAACAATGCTTCTAAAGCAAATGATAATGGTTATGGAATTTACTCAAATAGTGTAAAAGATATAGCAATTTCTAACTGTTCCTTTTATAATGGAGCAAGTGGAGTTTACTTTGGTAGATGTACTAACTGTTTAGTAACAAATTGTTACTTCACAGGTGTAACAGAAAAAATAACTCACGACGGAAATAAAGAAAAAGGAGATAAAGCAGTAAACATAATGGGTGGTAACAATATCACCATTCAAAATAGTGTTGTTGAAGGAAATGTACTTGATGCAATATCTGTAGCATCTAATGCTCAATATGTTCAAGTTATTAACAATTACTTCTATAATGCTTCCTATGGAATGTACTTCGGTGGTGGAGTAGGTTACATAACAGTTAAAGGTAACACTTTTGATAGTGGAATAGCTGATGCAATTTCTCTTACCAAATCTGCAACCACAACAACTATTATAAACAACACATTCAAAAACTTAAAAGTTAACCAATGGGGAAGCACTGTTATTTACTCTGAAGCAAGTAACACCGCACATGGATACCCAAGCCCAATAGGTAATATAACAATTACAAATAATATATTCTCTGCAGCTGAAGGTCAAGACCCAGCTCAAATTACTGCATTTGAAATATACAACAAAGCTACATCCTTAGATGTAACTGGTGCAATCACATTAGCAAACAATGCATACAATAACGTTACACCATACAAATATTTCCAAGCAGATTGGGAAGGAAACAGTACTAATGGTACTGTAATCATAACTAACCCATACAGTAACACAAAATTAACCGCAGAAAACTTCACTGAAACTTATGGTGACGGACAAAACTTCACTGCTACCTTAACCGATAGTAACGGATACTACGTAGTAGGTCAACATATCGCATTAAACCTCAGCCGTAATGGTCAAAGTAAAGTTTACTGGACAACAACTGATGAAAACGGTCAAATCCAATTACCAATCAACTTATACATTGGAGATTACACTGTAACCTACAGTTTCGCAGGAAACACTAAATACAATGCAAGTATGGGAACTGCTAACATAGGAGTTAAAGCTCCTGAAAACAAAACCGTAACAGTCTTAACTGTTAACAATTTAACTGAAGTTTATGGTGCTGCTCAAAACTTAACCGGTACATTAACTGCAAACGGCGGAGCACTTGTAGGTCAACATGTTGCAATAAAACTCACCAACAGTAACGGACAAAGCAAAGTATACTGGAGAACTACTGATACAACAGGATCATACCAAATCCCAATCGAATTATACGCAGGTAGTTACACAGTAAACGTTTCATATGAAGGAACCAGCTATTACACATCCTCATCTGTTGACGGTACTATTACTGTAACAAATGCTTAAATAAAATAAAAATCTTTATATTCTGATAAATAGAACTAATTAATAGTTCTGTTTTTATCAGAATATTTTTTTTCAAAAAAACTTAACATGTGTTATAAAATTTTAATATAAATAAAAAAATTTGAGGATAAATAATGGAGAAAAAAATATTCTTATTAATATCTTTAACTTTATTAATTTCTATATTTTCTATAAGCTCTGTGATGGCTGCAGATATTAATAATACAGCAAGTTACTCAAGTATTAATCAAGATATTAATAATACAAATATTAATCAAGAGATATCTGCAAATTCAATAAATACAATAACAGAATCACAGGATATTAATGAATCAACTAATAATTATAAACTTGGAACAAGTAATGGAACAACTTACATAGTAGATGGTTCAAGTAAAAATCAGATGGACAATCCAACTATTCAAGATACTATTAACAAAGCAAATGCTGGAGATACTATCCTTATTACTGGAACAAGTTATGTACATTGTCATATAATAGTTAATAAACAATTAAATATTATAAGTAATTGTGGAACTACAATGTCGACTTGTCCTTCAAATACTCAAGGTTCTAATGGATTAGGTATATTTTACTTCACATCAGAAGCTTCAAATTCTGTACTTTCAGGATTTACTTTAATAAATGAAGTAGAATCCGGAAATATTGTAGATCCTTATGGTATATATATCAATGGTGGAAATAACATATTAATCACTAACTGTACTGTTAGTTCTACAAATGGACAAGCCATACTTATTAAAGGGGCTAAAAATACTACAATTTCTAATTCAAACATAAAAAATTCAATTAAAGGAATAATACTTGAAAATTCAGATAGTACTTTAATTAAAAATAATTATATTCATGAAAACACATTAAATGGTATTAGTTTGGATGAGGGTGTTTCACAAACCACAATTGATATGAATAATATTACTGCTAATTTATATGGAATTAATGCGAGTACAGCAGATAATGTAAAAATATTAAATAATAAAATTTTTTATAATAGAAATATTCAAGACCAAAGCCGTGCCACAATGGGTGCTGGAATATATGTTAATAATAATATTACTAATATGTTAATTCGTGGAAATTTCATATATGAAAATGGAATGTATGGAATATTCAATGATTATCGTGTAAGAAATCTTATAAATCAAAATATTCAAATAGTCGATCAAAATTTCTTTGGATTCCATAAACAAAGAGCTGTTTTCACTGCAGTTTATACAAAAAGTAATAATGGAGATTATGATTATAATGCAACTACTGATACTTATACTTATGTAGGTGATGGTAATGGGCATTATACTACTGGAACTGGACAAATATTTATATGGAGTAATATTTACTATGGCGAACTATTTTGTGGAAGTACATCTTATGCTCCAGGAGAATTAAGAAGTGCTAATCCTTATAAAGATCTTATAGTTGGAAATATTACACAAGTATCCAATGGTGTTTATTCATTTTCTTTTGTATATAAAAATAATGGAAGTGTTGCTACAGATTTTAACAGTGTTGAAATGACATTCTTTTTAAATAAAAATAATACTGCTACAAGCCCTGTAACAGGTGATATTTATAGTATTACTGAAATACATAATGGTACAGCTGTAGTTGACTTTAGAAATGCTAGTTTTTTAAAGACTGGAAATAATGTTACAGTTATTGGTCCTGGAATGGGGTCATTAGATGGTGGTAATAGACCATATGCATTTTATAATGTAAATGATTCTGATATACCTACTAATAAAAGTATTGATACTATTTTAACTGCAAACGACTTTAAAGAAATATACGGTGCAGGACAAAACTTCACTGGAAAATTAACTGACAACCAAGGAAACCCAATAATCGGACAACACATAGCATTAAAATTAACTAACCCGCAAACAGGCGCTAATAAAATATACTGGCAAACAACCGATAACAACGGAGAATACCAACTAGAAATTAACCTCTACCCAGGAGTATATACTGCTGAATGTTCATTTGGGGAAACAAGTCAATATGTTGATTCTAGTGCAAGTGCTACTATAAATGTTATTACAACAAGTCAAAAAAAAACTAAATTAATTGGATCTGATTTAAATTCTATTAAAGGAAGTTATTATAATGTATTGTTAATTGATAATGATACCAATGCTCTTGTTAATCAAGAGCTTTTAATAACTTTTTATAATGGAAATCAGTCCATTTCTTATACTTTGTATACTAATGAAAAGGGTGTAAGTGAAATTCAGATAAATTTTAATCCAGGAAATTATACTGTTAAAGTTGAATATTTGGGAAATGAAAAATATGCACCTTGTGAAACTACTAATAAAATTATAATTAATAAAAATAATATATTATACATTCCTCAAAATATTAGTAATGATGAAATTCAAAAATTAATTGATTCAAATAATGAATCAAATATACTATTTTTAGGTGAAAATTATAATAACATTTCTTTGATAATTAATAAACCATTAAACATTACTACAAACATTAACACAACATTAAATGGAATAAATGGTAGTGAAATATTTTTAATAACTAAATCAGGAATGAATTCAAATATAAGTAATTTTAACTTCATAAGTTATGAAGGAACTGGTATAAAAATAGAAAATACTAGCAATATTAAACTAAGTAATAATAGTATTAAAAATATTTTAGATTCTGAATATAAAACAGAATATGCAAAAGGCTTAAAAATAATGCCCGGAAATGGTGTTGGCATATTAAATAGTAGTAATATAGTATTAGAATATAATACTATTAGTTCATATGAAAATGGAGTTTATTTAAACAACTCTCAAAATATTTTTGTAAATAATAATATTTTAAAAGAAAATAATTACGGAATAAACTATGATTATAATGTAAGTAACACAAAAGTTTTCAATAATACAATTAATGAAAATGTGGGAAATTATACACTTGAAGTTCCAGAAGGACCATTAGGTTATGGTATATATCTAAATAACTCTGGAGTAAATGCAAGTATAATAAACAATAGTATAATTAATAATTATATTGGAATACTTATTGATTCTAATTATAGTACCGGCATTACTATAACTAAAAATCTTATTTGTGAAAATGCATTAGAAGGAATTACTTTTTGGAAACATTATGATTTAGCAGAAAATGCGATATATCCAGTTGTTACAGATAATGCAATATATAATAATGCTAAAGGACCTAGTATGATGATTTTAGGTGAAATGAGTGCTAATCCAGAAGGAATTTATGGACCTGGACAATGGAATGATAGTTTAAAACTTGTTATTGGTGCAAATTGGTATGGTACAAACCATTTAGTAACTTGGGATTTAAATGGTACTGTTGGAGCTGGAACAATGTGTCCTAGAATAAAAACTACCCCAATTACATTTAATATAACCTGTACAAAACCTGGAACATATAATGTAAACTTTTACAAGAATAATACTTTAGATACAAATCTCCCAACATTCACACTATTTTTCACACTCAATGTTAATGGAACTGAAACCGAAATAGAAATTACTAATGGAACAGGGACTATTACATTTAATCCTTCAGAATATAAATCTAGTGATAATATTATTGAAGTATCAGCAGGTTCACTTAAAAGTACTGAACGTATTTATTATGTGATTGAGAAATATAATGTTCCCAACAATGAAATACCTAGTTATTAAAATTTAAAAAGTTATATAAAAAAATATTTTAATTTTATATTTCCTATTTTTTTAATTTTTTTAGAAATTATAAGAAAATATTTAAATTGTAAACTTAAACTAAAAAAAGAAATTTTAAAAATAATATTAGAAAAATTTAAAAAAAATAAATTTATGTATAATTAAAAAAATTATTTATTTTTTTAATCAATTAATTCATAATAGGATTCTTCAGCACATGATTTACAAATAGGTCTTCCAGCTCTAACTAAATGTCTATCATCAGTGACTTTTTCTCCACAAACTGAACAAAATGTACTTGTATGTGCACTTCCAGGTATTTGAGCATCAGGAATAGGTCTAATTTTAACTTTTTCTACATTAAATAATTCTTCTGCAGGAGTGTCCATGAATCTTTGAATCATTTCTGCTTTAGTTTCACATATATCTTCTTTACTATTTGCATCTGCATCTGACACACGGATAGCTTCTTTTGTATCCATATTATAAAAAGTTACACCAAATTTCCCATAATACATTTGTTTTAAACTTCTTTTACCCATACTACATTTTGTAACTGATTGCACTGCATCTGCCATGCATCTATCTATTTCAACAAAAACAATTAAGTTTTTATGACGAGTATTTAATTCCATACCCATAAGATCCATACCATACATGGCCAATTTGGTTCCTATTGCTATTCCTCCACAAACTTCTCCATGAAATTCTTTTGCTTTTGCTAATTGTTCTTCATATGCTTCTTTAGTTATCATTTTTTTTCTCCTTTAATATTTATTTTAATAATTAAATTTTTTTAAAATTTTCAAGATTAAGGTTTAAATTCGTTTTTAAAGGTATACAAACTTTCCTATCCTCAAAATTTATTAACTTCACATTAATACCATAAGCTTTTTTAAGATTTTCTTCAGTTATTACATCTTCAGGTGTGCCAAAATCAATAAATTTTTTATTTTTCATTATAGCTACTTTATTACATGCTATAAATGCATGATCTGGAAAATGTGAAGACATAACTATAGCTAAACCTAATTTAGATAAATTTTCTAATATTTCAAGTAATTTTATTTGATTACCAAAATCTAAATGAGATGTAGGTTCATCTAAAATCAAAATATCTGGTTCTTGTGCTAATACACGAGCTAAAAATACTAATTGACGTTCTCCTCCACTTAAATTAGTATAAGGTTTATCTTTTAAATGATATATTCCAATATTTTTTAATGCATTTTCCGTAATCGTTAAATCTTTTTCTTTTGGTGCTGCTGAAAGGTTAATATAAGGTGTTCTCCCCATTAACACCACATCAAATACTGAAAATGGAAATGAAGGAATATGACCTTGAGGGATATAACCAATCATTTTTGATATTTCTTTAAAAGATAATGTTTTAATGTTTTTTTTATTTAATAAAATTTCACCATTATTAATTTCATGTAAACCATTTAAACATTTTATTAAAGTAGTTTTTCCTATCCCATTAGGACCTAATATACATAAAATATCACCTTTTTCAATATTGAAAGTGATGTTCTCAAAAATTTCGGGAGAATCTTTTTCATAAGAAAATGAAATATTTTTTACTTCCATTATTTTTTCCATATCTTTTTTCAACTCATTTAATTAAATATATTTTACAATTTTTTTACCATTGTGAATAACCTTTACGTAATAAATATAAGAATATTGGAACTCCAATTAGTGCAGTTAATATTCCTAATGGTATTTCAATAGCTATAACTGTTCTAGATATAGTGTCAATTAATAACAAAAAACTTGCCCCAATACTTAATGAAGCGGGTAATAATAATTTATGGTCCGGACCAACTATCATACGGGTTATATGGGGAACTACTAATCCAACCCATCCAATAACCCCACTAATACTTACTCCTGCAGAAGTTACAAGAGTACATGCAAATATAAGTATTATTCTTAAACGATTAGGATTTAAACCTAAAGATTGTGCTTCATCATCCCCCATACTTAAGAGGTTTAAATGCCATCTTAAAAGTAAGATTATAACTAAACCTATAAACATTGGTATTAATATCATTAATAATTGATCTGTGGTAACTTTTCCTAAACTTCCCATTAACCAAAACACAATTTCAGGTAATTTATCATAAGGATCAGCTAAAAATTTTGTACCGGAAATAAGTGCATTAAAAAATGCAGACACAGCTATCCCTGAGAGTACTAATAATAAAGTTCCTTCTATTTTATAACTTTTAGATATTAAATATGTGATAGATACAGATATTAAACCAAAGATAAATGAACTTAGTTGTATAAAGAAATTTCCTGCTGAAAAAAGTATAGCTAAAGCTGCACCAAATCCTGCACCGTTACTCACACCAAGTAAATCTGGAGACACTAAAGGGTTTTTAAATAAACCCTGAAAAGTCGCACCTGCAATAGATAAAGAAGCCCCAACCAATACAGCCGCAATTATACGAGGTAATCTAACATCAAAAACTATACTAGAAATTGTGGGTGAAACTGCCAAATTAGGGAATATTGGAGATAAAATTGTTTGTATTACCTGTATTGGAGTAATAGGATATCTTCCAACCATAAAAGCTATAAAAAAAAGAATTATAGGTAAAAAAATTAGGATACTATAAGCGATAATTTCATGATTTTTTGATAATAATCCAGATTCATCCATATTTTAACCAATGTTATAATTCTTTATGCAATTTGAGATTCGTTCAATCCAGAACTTTTAAGTAAATCAGTTACTTGTTGATCATTTAAGTCTATATGATAGTAGTCAGAATAAAATTCTTTAGTAACATCTTTTAAATGAATATCAGAATATTGATCTGGATATAATACTTTAGCTGTCCATGGTACTCCTATAATAATATTAGCACCTGGTGGTCTATCAAACCATTTAAATGGGGATTGTGGGGATAAATAAACTTGATGATTTTTTACTGCATTTATATTTGACCATGTTGGGTCTGAGTATACTTTATTATAAAAGTCCGGATCATTTGCAATAATCACATCAGGGTTCCATCCTACAACTTGTTCTATGGAAACTGAAATTTGACCTTCACCTTCTTGTGTTCCTACATCAGCAATATTGTTTCCCCCACATAAACTTATTAATTGAGAATGTGAAGTACCATTTGGATCTGTGCTTAATCCATCTTCTCCCTCTGCATAATAAACTGTTTTTCTTTGATTATCAGAAATTGTTGAATTAACTTCTTTAACTTTGTTGATGTACTTATCATTAAATGCACATAATGAATTAGCCTTGTCTTCAGCTCCAATTAATTTTCCTATAAATTTAATAGAAGAATCAATTTTAGTTACATCTGTAGTATCATTTACACCTACTACAGGTATTGTTCCAAATTTTTCTTGTCTATCGGTTATTGTAGAGTTATCTGAACTTCCTTCATCTAAGGATTCTACAACTACATCAGGATCAGATGCTATGAATTGTTCATAATTCCCATCATTTGAACCATACCATCCTCCTATATTAGGTAAATCTTTATATTGGCTAGGAACATATTCTAATTCTTCATTAGTCCATTGGAAATTGAGGCCTCCTAATTTTTCAGGAGCTAACATGTAAATTATTGTTGTCATAGGAGGACTTGTTGCAACTACTGTGTTTATTGATGATGGTACTGTTAATGTTCTATTTGCCATATCAGTTATTGTTGTATTTCCTTTTGATGTGGAAGAAGGGGACATGAAAGCTGTTACCCCAATAGCACATATAAGTAAAATCATTAAAAGGATTAATATTATTTTTGTTTTCTTTTCCATAATTATCACAAAACTGAGAATATCTTAAATTGTTTTAATATTATACATTTATTGCTAACGTTAAATTTAATTTAAATCTAATTATTAAAGTTAATATAAATATATATTAATTTTTTAACTTATTTATTGATTTATTTAACTAATAAAGAATATTAAAACTTTATTTTTTAAAAAAATAATTTTTAAGAGATATAAATATTAACGATATGAATATATTTTACATTAAATTAATATAAATAATTTACTAAAATATAATATAACAATAGTTATATAATAAGATTAATAGATAAAAAATAAAAAAAGAATAATAATTAAAATAAAAAAAGAATAAAATCTTATCAACTAAGGAAAGGCATCACCTATGGAAAAAATAAAAAAAGTAAAAGCCATAAAATATGAAAATGAACAATCCCACGAAGTAAGTGAAAAAATTATAAAAGATGAAAATATTAATTTACAAATTAATCAATTACCCCAAAGAAAATTTTCAACATACCCTGAAAACTTAGAAGATTTTGTAATAGGCTATCTTTCAGGAGAAGGATTAATAAACAAAGTAGAGGACATTGAAAAAATTGAAAAAAATGGTAAAAATATTAATATAAGAATAAAACCTACTGAAATAGACACAAAAGGAGGTTGTATCTTATCCGATTGTGGTGGCGGATGGAGATCAGAAATAAAAAAAATAACTCCAGTAAAATCTAATTTAAAAATTAATGCTACAGACATTCTTCAGAATATACAAAGATTAAAAAAAGAAGCACCACTATGGAAACAAACAGGAGGTACACATGTAGCACAAATAATTTATAAAGACAACTACATAATCCGAGAAGATGTAAGTAGACATGTAGCCGTTGATAAAGTAATAGGAGCAGCCATAAATAAAGATTATGATTTATCAAAATCTTATATAACCTATAGTGGACGAATGCCCGCAGATATGGTTATTAAAGTCATAAGAGTAGGAATACCAATATTAATATCAAATGCAGCACCCTCAAATTCAGGTTACGAAATTGCAGAAAAAGGAAATATTACAATGATAGGGTTTGTCAGAGGAAATAGATTTAATATTTATACAAACCCAAATCGGATTAATTTAAACTAAAAATAAAGAAAATTATTCTAAAACGGTATGTCTAGACTTTAAATCACTTTCAGTTTTTCCCATTACTTGCATTAATTCACAAACAAGCCCATCTAAGAATACAAGTGAAGTTATTTCAAAAGCAGTACCCAAAGGAGTTAAAGAAGTGTAATTACCATCAAATTGTCTTTTAAGATAATCTTGATCATCAACTTCAGCTTTAGTCCTACCTCGAACATACAATATAGAATCAGCTAATTTACCTAAAGAAGAATTAGGGTAAGAAGTTAAAGCTAAAACTTTAGATCCTCTATTTTTACTTATTTGAACAGCATTAACAATAGTATTAGTTTCACCAGACCCTGAAATAGCTAATATACAATCATCTTCATATATAGCGGGGGAAATAGTTTCACCTACAACATAAGCACTAAGTCCTAAGTGCATTAATCTCATAGCAAATGCTTTACCTGCAAGACCTGATCTTCCAGCCCCTGTAACAAAAATATTTTTAGAAGTAGTTAAAATTTCAATGAATTGATTAATGCTATCTTCAGTTAAATATTCTTCAGCATTTTCAATATTCTTTAACATCGCTTTAATTGATGTTTTCATTAATTCCATAATTTTTAGCCAACCTTAATATTTATAAAAAGTTTCAATAATATTATTAATAAAATTTGATAATAAAAATAATTATTAAATATATATAATAATTTAAATATTTATAATTATTTATTTTAAAAATAAAAAACAGAGATTAAATCATATGAATGAAAATAATATAAAACCTAAAATTGAATTAGATATTAATGGGTACATTTATAATTATAAATTATTTGAATCATTAAAATCATTGAAAAAAACCCAATCCATAAGAAAAACATCTCAAAAATTAAATATTTCTCATTCAGCATTAGATAGAAAAATAAAAAATGCAGAAAATAAATTAGGGTTTAAATTAGTTAAAAATAATTATGGTTCAGGAACTACTTTAACAAAAGAAGGTTTAAATTTAATTAAAATTTATAATCAATATCAAATTAGACTTAACGAATCAAATAAAATAAATATTGCTGGAGGACATATTGTCTCAGGACTTTTAGAATCAATTAGCAATGATATCCCATTCGATATATCAGTATTTAGTAGTGATGATGAAAGTGCATTTGAATTAGGAAAAAGGAATTTAATTGATATTTTAGCTTTAGACGATCCATTAATTGGTTTTCAAAATAACTTAGATTTCACAGCCATAGGTTATGATTATCTCACTTTAGTTTCTAATAATAAATCTTCACCAATTAAAACTATAGAAGATTTGAATGGGAAAAATTTTGTTAGTGTAAAAGGTAGTGCCCAGAGATTAGTATGGGATACTTTAAAACAAAAACATGTGAAATTTAATATTATAAAAGAAGTTAAATCCCAATTTGATGCATTTAAAATAGTTAAAAATAATTCAGATTTATACACTTTTTTAAATGCTAGTTATTTTCACGGAAATGATATTTTAAAAGTAGAAACTAATCATATTATTAGTTTAATAGAAGTTAATGATAATAAAAAAGAAAATAAAGAATTTATAGAATACATGTTGAATAAAGGTCAAAATAAAATATTTGAGCAAGGGTTCAAACCAATAAAACCTTGGAAAATTAACTAATAAAAAAAGATTTTAAAATGAGTATTTGTTAAAATACTTTTCATGTGGTAGGAAAAATTAGAATAATATTAAAGTATAAAATTTAATATGAAATATTGTGAAAATAATTCTAATTAAAATAATTTAAAAATAAAGGTGACTATTTTTATGACAAAAAAAGATTTACTTACAATTGGACATACTGCTTTAGATTGTATAATAACTGTTGATGAATTTCCTAAAGCAAACACATCATCTGCTATTAATTCTATGAAAAATTTAAATGGAGGTGCTGCTGCTAATGTTGCTATGGTTGCAGCCACAATGGGTTTAAAAACTTCTTTAATATCTGCTGTTGGGGGAGAATTTAAAAATTCTAAATATGCTAAAGAAATGATAAATAAAGGAATAGATATTGATTCAATGATTGTAGTTGATAATGAAACTACACCTACAGCTTTTGTTTTTACAAATAATAATAACGATCAAATTAGTTATTTTTATTGGGGAGCGGGTAAGAATTTTAAAAATTCAAAAACACCAGATAAAGCTATTGCAGAATCTAAAGCCGTGCATTTGGCTACTGGAGATCCTGATTTTAATTGGAAATGTGGTAAAAAAGCTAGAACTGAAGAAAAATTGATATCTTTTGATCCCGGTCAAGATTTAGGTATGTATAATCCTGAACGACTTAAAGAGGTTATTGGTGATATTAATATATTATTTGGAAATCATTTTGAAATCGAAAGAATACAAAATAGTTTAAATTTAGATATTAATGGATTGATAGAATTAGGTCCTCAAATAGTTGTTAAAAGTTGTGGAGAAAAAGGTAGTAAAATTTATAGTGAAGATGGTAAAATTGATATTGAAGCTATTTATAAGCCCGCTGTTGACCCAACCGGTGCTGGAGACTCTTATAGAGCAGCATTTTTAAGTAAATTTTTAAATGGATATTCTCTAGAAGAATGTGCCAAATTTGCATCTTCTGTTTCAAGTTTCATTGTAGAAAAAAAAGGTTGTCAAACTAATATTCCTTCTTTAGTAGAAGCCACTAATAGAATGAAAGAATTCTATTAATTTTCTATTTTCTATTTTCTATTTTTTTGATTAATTTTATATATAATAAAGTTAAAGTCTTAAATATAATTCAAATAAGCTTAAATTAAATTAAAATTTAATTGATTCAAGTTTAATTGATTTTAATTAAAATTACAATTAAAAAAAATAGTATAAGATGTGAGCAAAAAATGACCCAATTAACAAGTGCAAAAAAAGGTATAATTACTGACGAAATGAAAACTGTAGCGAAAAAAGAGGGAAAATCTGAAAATTTTATATTAAATTCCGTAAAAAATGGAACAATAGCTATTCCTAAAAACATAAATCACGACATAAAAGCATCAGGAATAGGTAAAGGATTAAAAACTAAAGTAAATGCAACAGTAGGAACTTCAACAGACATAGTAAATTTTGATGAAGAAGAATTAAAAGCCCAAATAGCAATAGATAATGGAGCAGACTGTTTAATGGAATTAAGTATTGGTGGAGACTTAGATGAAATTAGAAGAAGAATACTAAAAATGTCCTCATTACCAGTAGGAAGTGTACCAGTTTACCAAGCAGCAATTGAAAGTATAAGAAATCAAGGATCTGCAATATACATGGATGAAGATTCCATGTTCAAAACAATAGAAAAACAAGCTAAAGATGGAATTGACTTCATGGCTATCCATTGCAGTGTTAATATCGAAACATTAGCAAGATTAAAAAAACAAGGAAGAAAAACAGGTTTAGTAAGTCGTGGAGGAGCATTTATCTCTTCATGGATTGTGGAAAATGAAAGAGAAAATCCTTTATACAAAAATTTTGATTACATACTAGAAATCGCTAAAGAATATGATGTAGTAATGTCCATGGCAAATGCAATGAGAGCAGGATCAATTGCAGATTCAACAGATAGAGCACAAGTACAAGAATTAATAGTACTAGGGGAATTAGTAGATAGAGCAAGAGAAGCTGGAGTTCAAACAATGATAGAAGGACCCGGACACATACCACTAAACGAGATTCCGGCAAATGTTACAATACAAAAGAAACTTTGTAGAGACGCACCATTTTATATGTTAGGACCTTTAGTATGTGATATTGCACCAGGATATGATCACATAGTATCTTCAATAGGAGCTGCAGCTTCTGCAAAAGCTGGTGCTGATTTTATATGTTATGTAACTCCTGCAGAACATTTAGCATTACCCTCCCCTCAAGATGTTAAAGATGGAGTTATTGCAACAAGAATAGGCGCATATGTTGGAGATATGGCTAAAGGAGTCCATAATGGAGAAAAAGACTTAATTATGGCTAATGCACGTAAAAATTTAGATTGGGAAGCACAATATGATGCAGCAATGTGCCCAGAAGATGCACGTGCAAAAAGAGATGAAAGACCTCCTGAAGATTCCGATACTTGTACCATGTGTGGGGATTTCTGTGCGATAAAAATAGTTAATGAATGGTTAGATCGTGCTGAACCGGACTTTTTCGATGATATGCACAATGCAAATTCTGAAAAAAATTAATAATATTAAATGAAGTAAAAAAATCATTTTTACTTCAATAATTTTTTTAAAACAAAAACCAACACTCTTTTTTAAAAAACAAAAACATTAAAAAACTATTTTTCAAAATTCTTAATCTTTTTATAATATGATTTAAAAATATAAATCATAAGAATTATTTGATTCTTATAATTAATATTCTCATTTTAAAAAAAATTTTATTAAAAAATACTAAATTTTATTTATTATTGAAATTAATTAAATTAAAAAAACATACAATTATTATAATGGTGAAACAATGGAACATTGGATAGAACGAATAGTTAATGATTTATATGAAATGGATGTTGGCAAACATACGATAGCTAGTGGAACATCTATATCAGGATCCATACATATAGGAAATTCATGTGATGTATTTATAGCAAATGCAATAGGGAAAAAATTAAGAGAATTAGGATCAGAATCTGAAACAATATGGATAGCAGATGACCATGACCCTCTCAGAAAGGTACCTTATCCCTTACCAGAAAATTACGACAAATATTTAGGAATGCCTTATTCAAACATCCCCTGCCCAGATGGATGTTGTAAAAATTTTGTAGAACATTTTGAAAAACCATTTTTATCAACATTAAACCAATTTGGTATAGAACTTACAACCAAATCCGGATTTCAAATGTATAAAAACGAGGAATACAATGATTACATAAAAATTGCCCTAAATAAAGCAGATGAAATAAGATCAATAATGAACCAATACCGAAGAACACCATTAGCTGAAGATTGGTTACCATATAATCCTATCTGCGAAAAATGTGGAAGAGTAAACACAACCACAGCATATGATTTCCAAGGCGATAAAGTATCTTACAAATGTGAATGTGGACATGAAGGAGAAGTAGATTTTAAAACAGGAAATGGTAAGTTAACTTGGAGAGTGGAATGGGCTGCAAGATGGAAAATTTTTGAAATAACATGTGAACCATTTGGAAAAGACCATGCTGCAAGTGGAGGATCATATGATGTTAGTAAAATTATCACCAAAGATATTTTTAACTACGAAGCACCATACCCTGTACCTTATGAATGGATTACATTAGACGGAGAAGCAATGAGTAAATCCCATGGTGTATTCTTTACACCTCAACAATGGTTAAAAATCGGACCCGCAGAAAGTCTAAATTATTTCTTATTTAGAAGTAAACCAATGAAAGCAAAAGATTTCTCACCAAAAATGCATTATTTAGATTTAATGGATCAATTTGACACTGTTGAAAAAGTATATTTCAATGAAGAAGAAGCACCTTCAGAAAAAGAAGGGAAAAAATTCAGAAAAATATATGAAATATCTGAAATAACAAATGATAAAACAATGCCTTTTAGACCACCATATAGATTCTTAGTTAATGCATATCAAATAGCTGGAAATGATTTGAAAACAATATATGGAATATTAAAAAGAAATTCACAATTAAGTCCATATTATCAGGAAAAAGAATTTGAAGATTTAACTGAATTAGAATTAGCACAATATCAAGAAAGAGTTAATAATGTTAAAAATTGGTTAGAACTTTATGCTCCAAAATTTGTCAAATTCGAAGTACAAAGAAAAAATATTCCAAACTTACCTCTTCAAGATGCACAAATATCATTTTTAAAAGATTTAGCAGATATTATGGAAGAAAAAGAATTTACACAGTCTAAAGATTTACACGACGAAATGTATGAGATTTTAGAAAAGTATGAATTGAAACCACAAAAAGGTTTTCAAGCTATATATAAAATGATACTAGGTAAAAAACAAGGCCCACGTGCTGCTTCATTCCTTTTAACATTAGACAAAGATTTTGTTATTAAACGATTACGTCAAGAAGCATAAATATTAAAATCTTTTTCTTTTATATTTTTTAAAATATTAAAAAATATTTGTAGAATTACCTACTTTTTCTAGTTCACTATCCCATTGCAATTGATTATTTTTAATATAATTTAAAAGTAAATCCCGACATTCTAAAATATTTAAAACATCCACTTTAACACCATTTTCTCTTAATAAATCTTCTGCACCCATTAAAGATTTATTTTCACCAATTACAACTCTTGAAATATTATATAATAATATTGCACCAGAACACATTGGACAAGGTGAAAGAGTAGTGAATAATGTTATTTCTTTATAATCTTCACCAGATAATCTACCTGCATTTTCTATTGCATCCATTTCAGCATGAAGTATAACAGAACCATTTTGAATTAATTTATTATGTCCTTTAGATATAATTTTATTATTTTTAACTAAAACAGCACCAATAGGAATCCCTCCTTCCATTAAAGAAATTTTAGCCTCGTTAATAGCTATTTTCATAAAAGAAGAATCATTACACATAAAAAGCACAGCTTTAAAAAAAAGTATTAAAGAATAAAAAATAAAAAAAATTCTTTAATTAATCAATCTTTGTAGATTTATTTTTTATTCTATCAAATAATCCTCTTTCGGATTGAGATTTAATAACTTTATTAAGTTTCTTATTTTGTTCTTCAAGTTTATTGATAGTTTTAGTTTTACTAGATAAATCTGTATGAAGTTTATCATTACTTTTAGTACGATTAGATATATTTTCTTTGAGTTTTATAACTTCATCTTCAAGTTTAGCAATTTCCCCTTTCATATTATCCTTTTTATTAGATTGAGACTCTTTAATATTATTTAATTCACGATTAGAATTAGATAGTTCAGTTTTGAGTTTAGGTATAGTGTCCTGATTAAGTTTAGATAATTCTTTATTGATATTTTTTAACTCTGATGATTTTTTATTTAATTCATTTGTTTTATCTTTAAGATTTTTTTGAGTATTTTTTAACTCTTCTGCCAATTCATTATAAGATTCATCAGATTTTTTAGAATCTTTTTGAGATTTATTAGATTCTTTAGAATTTTCAACTTCAGCTAAACCTTTTTCTTCAATCTCTAAAATTTGAGATTCTAATTCATCGAATCTAACTTTAGCCAATTGAAGATCAGCACCTTTTTTAGCTACACTATCACTTAAATCAGCATTAATTTCTAATTGATTGAAATATTTCTTTGTACTTTCTTCCAAAGCATCTGTTAGCTCTTTTTTAAGTTTTTTAAGCTCTTTATTTTCTTTCTTAAGTTGAGGTACTACATTATTAGTTAAATGGTCTAATTCTTCTGCTTGATTTTTAATTTTTTGATTTTTATCTTTTATCTGTTTCTTTAAAGTATCAATTTGTTCTTTTTCTTCGGAAATATAAACCACCTTTATATATAAGATAAATGAAGTAAATTTAAATTAAAATAATTTACAAACATAACCTTTAATTATTGTTATAAATTTTATTTTATAATTATTTAAAGTTTATTATAAAAAATTTTAAAAATAAGAAAAAATGAGAAAAATAAAATTAATTAGGATAATAAAAATTTAAAAATGAAAAGAAAAATAATTATTCATTTTCAAATCGACGACGGTCCATAAGTTCTTGTTTCTTACCAGCATTCCATCCACCATTAGATGATTTTGCATGGCCTACTTGTTGAACATAACCAGTAATACGATCATACCATTCAACTTCATCAGTTTCACCACATGTTGGACATTTATTGTTTAAACCTTTCATTAATGTTTTACATTTTAAACAAAAGCTTAAAGCTGAACTGTAAGCCCAGAATCCTATATCACTATTTTTAGCAATCTTTTCAGTTAAACTCATTAAACTGTCAGGATCACTGTAAGACTCACCCATGAAAGCATGGAAAATATGTCCACCAGGAGTGTAACGATGATATTGTTCTTCTGTTTTGATTTTACTTACTAATGAAACATCTGTATCAACAGGTACATGACTACTGTTAGTATAGTAATAAGCACCTTGTGTTCCATTCAATATAGCTTTATCCCCAAACATTTCATGATCTAAAGATGCAAATCTATATGCTGTACTTTCTGCAGGAGTTTGAATAGTACTCCAACGTAAACCTGTTTCTTCTTGTAAATCGTGTGCATGGTCGTTTATATATTTTACAACTTTAACACCAAATTTATTACTATCTTTATCTTCTATACCTGCACCAAATAATGCAAGTAACATTTCATTTAATCCATTAAAACCAAAGGACAATGTTGCATTATTTATGTGATAATAAGTATCATCTTCATAGTCTTGGGTGAGGAAAGGTAATATATTCCAATCATTTAAGGCATGTAACCCTTGTTGACGACGAATCATTAATACTTCTTCAACCATTTTCATTTTGTCATCTAATTGTTCAAATACTTCATCTTCATCTTTAGAAGTATATCCCATTCTTGGAAGATTCATTGTACAATAAGCAAGGTTTCCTGTCCGTAAACAATCAGTTTCCCAGTCCCCAGTCCAGTTATCTTGTAATTGTGTTCGGCAACCCATATAATTAGCCATATTTCCACGGTAATCAGGGAACATATTTACAAAATAACTAGATCCATACTTGGCACTTAATTCATGCACTAATCTTAAATCTTCTTCATAATCTCCTTTATAAGTTTCAGGTCTTAAAGTGTAAATAGTATTTGGGAATAAATGAGGTTTTCCTTCAGCATCTCCTTTAAGTAACATTTCAGTAAATGCTCTTTCTATCATACGAGTTTCTTCTTCAAAATCACCATAGGTCCCTACATTTAATCCATTTGGTCCATATGCAGTTACATCTTTTAAGAAGTCAGGCACTCCAAATTCTAATTGCATACTTGTAAATGGTACTTGTGAACCTCTTGCAGCATATGCCATGTTTAAATTATATATTAACATTTGCACACATTGTTTAACTTCTTCATAAGATCTACCACGAGCAAATGGAGCAACAAATACATTCCATAAACTCATAGCTTGTCCACCACTCATATTTTGTTGAGCTGCAAGCATTACTTCCCCAGTATGGTTCATTAATGTTTCCATATGTGAAGGTGCACTAGCCACACTTGTATGATCTCCAGAACCATCAACTTTTAAACCATATTTAATAAAAGATCTTATATCATGTTGTAAACAATTTAACGGTCTAGATGCAAAGTATTCTAAATCATGGATATGAATATCCCCACTCATATGAGCATCTGCTAATTTAGTAGGTAACATATGTAATAATGCATATTGTTTTAATGCTTCATCTGCAACATATTTATGTATGGTTTCAGGATTATGCATCATATTTGCATTACTTCTATTACCATTTTCAATTAAATTAGTAATATTATAAACTGGAATTCCTAAACGTGTATATTTACTTCTTAAATCTTCTAACCCATATTCAACAAGTTTTGTATTAACAATTTCTCTTATCATAGGAGCAGTTAAATATTCAACATCTAATTTTTTAAGCTCTTTCCATACATCTGAAGCAATTTGAAATGCTGTTTCTTGACTTGCACCTGTTTCTTCTATTAATGTATTTGCTATTCTTGATAAATCAAATGGTTCTATTTTATCTCTTGAAGTTCTAACTTTTAAAGTTACTTTTGCTAAGTATTTATTTGCTGCTTCTGGATCAACTACTTCTAAATCTTCATAAACCATTTTTTTAATTTCTTTAGTTGTTATTCCATCATATAATGACCCTACAACATCTGAAACTATTTTTTCACATTCAAAAAATGGAGCTTCAACCATTACTAAAGATTTTAATAATTTTTCATAAGTAAATTTTTCAACAACACCACTATTTTTTACTACAGTTAATTTAACTTTTGGTGTAACTACACCAGTTTTGAATTTGTTTTCCATTATATAATACCCCACATTGGTAATAAATAAAAAATTTCTATTTTTTTTTTTTTTCGTGAAAATAATTTATTTTATATAATAAAGTTGTTTATCCTTACTATTATATAAATGTTCGTAACTTTACTAAAGGTTCGTAAATAAACAAAATGAATTAATTATTTTGTGCAAAAATGCATTAATAAATAATTAAATCACAATATTAAAACCAAAAATCACGGAAACTTAACATATTATATTCTGTGAAAATAAGTATATAAAATTAATCAAAGTATTACTTCAAAGAGAATAAATAAGATAAAAAGAGGAGTAATAAATATTAAATTTAAATAAATAATTAATAATCATTAATTTAAGAGAGTATAAATCAATAATAAAGATATAACAACAGAAAAATAGTAATTCTGAATATTAAGGATAGTTAAATAAAATAAAAAAAATTTTAAAAAGTAATACTAAAAAAGATTAACCAAAGAATATATCTAAAGAACTTTGCTTAGATTTATCACTTTCAAATAAAGAATTAATACCAAATTCTTGAATTTCTAATCTTTGAGATAAATAATGAGAAACTGGATATCTATTAACTAAATTTTGGGATATTTCAAGATATTTAGTAACTGAACCTTTAGAAACACTCATAACAAGGTTACCTCCACACTTACATTTACCTGTAAGTGGCATTCTCCTATATTTAGCATTACATTTAGTACATCTAACTTTCTGTCTAGAAAATGCTCGAACATTCCCCATAATATCAGGTAAAAAATGAGAAGAAAGAACACCTTCAACAACACCACGTTGATCAACAGCTCTAACTTTTTCAGCAAGATTAATTTGAGCTTCAACTTTATCAGGCATTGAATTTAACCTTTTATAAAGACAAAGATGAGGTCCAGCATGAATACTAGAAGTATGATGAGAAAACATTAAATTTTCATATTGTTCTGGAGTACCAAGATGCATTCCAACATTATCAACATACTCTAAAAGTTCTGAAGGTTTATATGGCTTTTGAGTTTTTTCAAAAAATTCTAAAGAAAATTTAGACATAATATCTACTTTCTGAGATTCATCATCTATTTCTTCAGGATCAATTCTAGAAGATAAAACTAATGGAGCATCCATACTTCCTCCACGAGTACTTGGAAGATAAGATTTTGAAAAATTAATTAAAGCATCTAACAAAAGAATAACACTGTCTTCATCACTATCACAATTTCTTCTTTTAGCAGAATGGAAATAAGGATGAGCATAACAAGCTAAAGCTTCTGTAAACCCTACAATACGACCTAAAACACCTGCAGATGTATGAGGAGCTAAACCTGCAATTAATTGACCGATTAAATCTTCTTTACAGGTAGCATTATAAAAACGATCCATTCCATAAAATTTTTCTAATAAATCATCTATATAATTGGCCACATTAACTAAATATTCTCCACAATTTGTAGAAACAACAATATCCTGAACTTTTAGTTCAATAATTTGATTTTCATTTTCAATTGGTTGACCATAACAATCGTGTTCATAACCCATATCCAAAAGTTTTTTTACAGTAACCCCAATTTCACTTGGAATAAAATGTGTTAATGGTAAATCTGTAGAATCATGTCTAATAGTAGCTTCTTTAAAAGTATATACATTATTTTTAGCTCGTAAAATACCTTTTTCTAAAGGTTCAGGTAATTTATCCTCAGAAATTAAACCTACAACACCTTTCATTTCATCAACTTGTCTTACTCCAACATTATCTGAAGCTTTTTTTAACATTGCCCCTAAATTAATTGTTCTTGTTTTAGGATTGCCTTTTATAGTTGGTGTTCCACAATTAGGACATAAAGATGAAAATGAAATTGATTGACATTCAGGGCATTTTCTTCTTGCAATATCAACTCTAATATTACCTTTTTTAGCAGCTTCTGCAATTAATCTTCTACTTCCACCATCATGACCTATGGGGAAAAGTGAATGAGGTGCAGGTTTCATTAATCTTTCTTTAGATTTTTCAGGCCGACCCACACGAGTTCCTATATAAGTAGGAGCTTTATTTTTAATTTCAATATTAGAAATATCATTTAAAGCATCAATAGTACTATCTTTAGATTCATCTAGATTATTAGTTAAAGTATGTAATAACGCATAGGCTATTTCCGAATTAATTAGTACTTTAGAATCTTTTAATTCATGAGGTATTCCTAATACTTCTAAAATACGTTTTTGGTAAGAAAGATCTAAGACAAAAACTTCACCTTCAATAAAAGAATCTTTAAAAGAATTTAACCATTTGATTAAAGCATTCAAATCTTTTATTGTAACATCATTATAGTAATAGACATAATTAGGGTGTAAAGGAACATCATATTCTTCTGAAAAATTAAATGCTTCCTTAGCAGATAATTTTTCAGTTTCAAGTTTTTCCAAATCTAAATTTTTATTATCATTAATATATTTCTTGGAATTTCTAATTGTTTCAATCCACCACTCCTCACACCAAGCAGCACCTAACATTGGTTGATTGTTTCTTAAAAATTCTCCAAATGCAACTAGCATATCTCCTAAAAAGAGAATTTCAGAAACATTATTTTTAACTTTCTTAGCTTCCTTAACAGTATCCACTTTAATTACATTACCATTTTTAAGTTTAACAATAGGCCCATCAATAGAATCTACTGGAACAACACAAGTTCCTTTACCTGGAAATTCGATTTTTAGTTGAGTACCTACCGCTAAAAATCCCACTAATTCCATAGTTGCAGGATTAACACCCATAGCAGCTAAACCAGTATTTCGAGACCGCCCATATCTTAATCTAAAAGCCCCTTTTTCAGAAGGATAACCTAATACTGGTCTACCACCAATAATATCTTGGATATATTTAGGTGAGGAATCTTCTTTATTTTCATCCTCTTTTTCATCCTCTTTAGGTTTTTCATGTGTAAACTCCTTTAACCAATCCCAACCAGGTAACCCTAATGTATTTGAATATTTGATAATCTTTTTAGCTTTTTGGACAATTCCTTCAATCATAGCAAGAAGTGCTCCACCCCGAATATTATTTGTTTCTACCCTTTCCATATCTTTATGTGAAACTTCAATCTGATCAGTAGCTTCTCCAGTTACTTCAACTGGTATATTACTTGCAGCAGTTCTTACTTCATCAGAAGTTGGAGAATATTGAAGATTAGTAACTTCTGATTCATATAACTCAACTTCTTCAACATATCTTTCTATTTCATCATTAATAGGTTTATAATTACTTAATCCAGTGGCAAGTTTAATTTTATCCCCTAATAAAACAGCTAATGCAGCAGCAGTACCTCCAGCACTACGAATAGGTCCAGCAAAATAAACAGCTAAATATTTAGTATTATCAAAATTCTTTTTAATAGCAACTTTAGCTATACCTTCTAATGGAGCTGCAACAACCCCTTCAGTCAATATAGCTAAAGCAGTCCTTAAACCTTGATCAGCAAGTTGTTCTTTCTTTTCAGCTTCTTTTTCCCCAGTTTCATCAACATCTTGAGAAGCTATTTCAGCAGCTATTTGAAATGCAACTTCTTCCCTACTCATATCATTTTCTAATTCTTTGATTCGTTTAGCTATACCTTCTGGACCTACAAGCCCCTCTACTCTTTCTGCTAAATCCTTTGCTAATGGAATTTCAGTTTTAGTTTCAACATCTAAACCTTTAGATCTAGCTTTATTAGCTATTTCATACAAATCTTTTGTTTCTTGCTCTAATCTTTTGAAATAATCCATTATATCACTAAATAACTGTATTAATTAAAATTTTTATATTATCTATTCATTATTTTTTTTAATTTAGATTTTATATACAAATAATATGTGTATAAAAATTCAATATTAAAATTTTTTTATTTAATGTTAATAAAAAAAATATTTAAAAATAAAAAATAATTTAAAAATAGAAGAATACTTTTTTCAAAAAAGTAATAAAAAATATTTATTGTTAAATTTAAATTGTTTAAACTGAGTATCTTAAAACGAAACAGAAAATAGCTAAGATAATTGTTACAACAACGATAACTTCAGGAGAAAGTTTTGGTCCTACACTTTCATCATCAAAATATCTTACTAAACCCGCACCACTCATAGGCATACTCATTTTATCATCTTTCTTTGCCATTCAAACACCTATAATTAGTTAAATTGATTAATTTAAAATTGAATTTAATAATAAAATTTAAAAAATTCATATACTATATTTTAGATAAGTTCTTTATACTATTTAAACTTGAGTTAAAAAAAATAAGAATAAATTCTTCATTGTTCAATAGGGAATTTAATAATATATTTTGTACCATTTTCTTTATCAAGAGTTAAATCAGCATTTATTTGGCCAGCTAAACTATAAATAATAGTCATACCTAAAGAATTACCCGGACCAACATCCTCAGGCATTCCCACACCATCATCACTTATTATTAAAATAGCATCAGATTCATCTTTTTTTAAACTAATATTCAAATTACCCTCCTCATTATTCGGAAAAGCATGTTTTGCAGTATTAGATAAAATTTCATTAATTATTAAGCCTAAAGGAATAGAAACATCTAATTTTACTTCAATATCCTCAGCATCAATATTTGTAGTAATATTAGGTTGAGAACTTAAAGCATTCATATCTCTAACAAAAGAAGTCAAAAAACTATTTAAATTAACATGTGCAATATCTTCTGATTCATAAACCTTTTCATGAGATAAGGCCATGGATCTAATTCTTTCACCAGATTTTTCAATAATTTCTTTTTTTGTAGAAGTATCAAAACGACCCTCTAAATTCAATAAACTTATAAGTACTTGCAAATTATTTTTAACATCATGATGAACATCTCTCAACAGCTTTTGTTCACCCACATATTCTCTAGCCATAATCAATTCCTCCAAAGTCTAAAAAAATTTTAATTTTTAATCAAATTTTTTTCAAATTAAATATTCCTCCAAAAATTTTAAAATGAAACATATCAGAGAAAAATTCATTATTATAGTATAATCTATTAAACTTATTATTTAAATTTTAAATTATTAAAAAATTTATAAAAATAAAAATGAAAATTATAATAAAATTTATATACAATACAGAAAAAATAAATAGATATATAAAAAATTTAAAATTTTAAGATTTCCATATCATATTTTTTTAAAAAGATATAATAATTAAAAAATTATTTAATTCTTTTTAAAAATTAATAAATTAAAATTTTTACACATAAAACTTTTAAATTAAGGAATTATATTAAGGAAGAAAAAAGATGTCCAAAAAGAAAATTCTTATTGTTGAAGACGAACTCATAACCGCAACTGATATAAAATTTCGTCTTGAAGACATGGGTTATGAGATTATAGGAATTGTTTCAGACGGAGAAAAAGCAATCGAAACAGCATTAAACAAAAAACCAAATCTTGTTCTTATGGATGTTGGTCTGAAAGGAGATATGAATGGAATAGAAGCATCCCAAAAAATATTAGAAGATGGAATAAATGTTATTTATTTAACTGGGCATGATGGTCAAAAAATTCTTGAAGAATCAAACTTTACTAATGTTGATGTAATTAAAAAGCCCTTTGATGATAATGAATTTAAAAACGCAATAGAAGAAAGTATTGGGAAATCAGAAGCAGCAAATAAAGAAACAATTCCAAAACAACCCCAAAAGAAACCAATAAAAAAACCAAATCAACAAAAAGAAAACAAAACTGCAGAAGTTTCTAAAGAAAACAAAGATACCATTTTAGTAGTTGAAGATGAAATGATTACTGCATTAGACATTAAATTAAGACTTGAAGATTTTGGTTATAATGTTCCAGGAACTATTGCTTACGGAGAAGAAGCAGTTAAAAAAGCTGATGAAGTTAATCCCGATTTAATTCTTATGGATATAATGTTGAAAGGGGAAATGAATGGTATTGAAGCTACACAAGAAATACAAAAAACAAAAGATATACCAATTATATTTTTAACTGCAAATACCAATAAAGAGATAATTGAAAATGCATTAAAAACTACACCTTCAGGTTATATATCTAAGCCATTCAATGATCGTGAATTAAAGTATATTATCAAAATTGCAATTAAAAAATCTAAAGATTCTAAAAATTAAAACATTTTGGAGATTAAAAAATTAACGATAAAAGTAGTATATATGATTATGATAAAGAAACATTAATCAATTTAGAAGATTCTTTGCAAATATTAAAAAAAGAATATTTAACTCAAATATACTCATTTATAAAATCAGATGACTGTGTTGAAGCAAGCCATCTTTTATTAAATTTACAAGATTTAAATATAGAAATAAAAAAATTTCAAAAAAGATTAGAAGAACTTGATCAAACTGAAAAAAAATAAAAATTCTATTTTCTAAAGAAATATTAAAACTTTAAATTAAACACTTTCTTGTTCTAAAAATATATCAATTAAAGTATTAAATTCTTTTCTTTTGATTTTTAAACTACCTTTCAATTCATTGACTAAATATTTGAGAATTTTAGTTGATAAATCAGATTGAGCATAAATATTTGTAACACTAGTTTCTACAAAAATAGAAATATGTTTCTGTACATTTAAATCTACTCGCATTATAACTTCTTCTTCTTGATAAGTAGAAACTTCTCTTATTATATTATCTATAATTTCATTTATTATTAATGCTAAGATAATCATTGTCTTTCTGGACACAAAAATATTAGCTAAAACTTTAACATTAAAATTCACATTAGTTACATTATAAAATTTTAATTGAACTTTAATAAATGGATTTAATGTATCAATAACATTAATTGAAGATATATTAGGAGATTCATGTATTTTTTCTTGAATTAAATTTAAAGCATTACGTCTATTCTGAGATTTTTCCACAATGAATTTAGGGCTAAAATTTTCAGTATTTAACTTTAAATCTGTTTGATTCAAAATATTATCTAATATTTTTTGAGATTCATAATGCATCTCTTTAATTGCATTTTCTCTTTGGTCTAATTCATTTAATAATTTATATCTACTTTCATTAATTTCAGTCCTATCTTGGATAAAACCATTAATTGATACAATTTTCCCATTATTCTCATACTGAATTTTAGAGTATAAATATAAATATTTTAATTTACCTTCATCATTTTTAATCCTAAACTCTGAAATTGCATCATTTTTTGTCCTAATAGATTTAATCCATGTTTTTTCAAATAAATTTTTATCTTCATCTATAATGTAATCAAATAAATCAGATTTGAGTGATTTATAAGTTGGTAATTTACCCATAATTGTTAAATATTCAGGAGACCAAGTTATTTCCGCATTATTAATTTTTTGTTTAAACACTGCAATATTTCCAATACTTCTAAGAGTTTGAATCTCATTATTATTATTAAATGAAATTTCATTTAATAAATTTTGTTTAGTAACATCAATAGCTGTAAGTAAAACTGCAGGATTATTTTTATAAGACATTGCAGATAAAAAAATTTTAAAACTACATTCAACACCATTAACTTTTGTTTTTAAATCTTGATTATGATAAAAATATTTACCCTCATTTAAATCGTTAAATGCTTTTAATAATTGATTATCGTCAGCTCCAGGAAAATTCATTCCAGGATACAATTTTAAACCCTCTAATTGTTCTACTGATTTTGAAATTAGATTAGCAAATGAATTATTAACATAAACAATTACTTTATCTTGAATAAAACATATAGCTTCAGATGAAGACTTTAAAACACGCGGAGAAATTTGTTTAAAATATTTATTTCCTATAGATGAAGATAAACATACATAAGAGTGAGGAGTTCTTATAATAGTTATTTTAAAATTATGCATTAAAACATCATCTTGAAAAATGAAAATATTGAATTTACACTCTGAATTCTCCTCCATATTCTCCAAAATTTCTTTTAAACCTAAATCTTTAAAAATAGGAAGGGATTCAAAAAAAGGTTGATTGATTTCAAATTTAAATATGTGATTTAAAACTACATGATTAAAAGAATTTGAATATTTGATTTTATAATCATTTGTTCCCAAATCTAATATCAAATTAGCTGAATCTGAATCGGAACTTTCATTAATTCCATTATCAACTCCATTAGAATAATCAAAAAATGTTTGATCATCAATGAAGACTTCTTTCTTTTCTTCAGACCCTATAAATTTTAAAATAAATTTAATCATTTTTCTAAAAACCTAAAAATAATTTATTATAAATAATAATTTTTTTAATCTTAATGTTTTATATAATTTGTTAAAATATTTATTGGCACTGTCAAAAACTTAGTTGATATTTGTTTTCTCGTTTTTATGTACGAAAATTTTGGTTAAAATTTAAATCAATGAAATAATGATTTTTTAATTCTATGAGTTTTTGTAGTACTAATTAATAATAATTCACCTTAACATGTAAAATTAAGCTAATATATTAATTGTACGATACTTAAATTAAAATTTAAACATTATTATATGAAAAAAATATAACTCCTAATATTTTTTAAAAAATAATATCAACTAAGTTTTTGACAGAGCCTATTTATTAAAAACAATAAAAATTAAATAATTAATATTTATAGAATAAAAAATGATTTATATTTCAATATTTTAGAAAAAATTTACTTATTTTGACCTTTTAAAACCGCCTGTTTCATAGATTTAACATATTCCCCGATATAATATCCTGCATTTTCTTTGTGTTCTTCAATGATTTTCACAATTGCACTACCAACAATTACACCATCAGATATCTTTGAAATATTTTCCGCCTGCTCGGGAGTATTAATTCCAAAACCAACTGCAGTTGGAACATTAGAAACATTTTTTATAATAGAAATGATAGAATTTAAATCCGTTTTAATCTCGCTACGCATACCAGTAACACCCAATGATGAAACTACATAAATAAATCCTGATGCTTCTTTTGAAATCATTTCAATACGTTTTTTAGAAGTTGGAGCAATCATTGAAATTATATCAACATTATGAGAATATGCAAAATCAAAAATTTCATTTTTTTCATCAAAAGGTAAATCCGGAACAATAATACCATCAATTCCTAATTCTTCACATCTAGAAAAGAATAAATCATAACCATAATAAAAAACAGGATTAATATAAGTTAAAAATACTAAAGGAATATCACTATAATTTCTAACTTCTTTAACTATTTCAAAAACATTATCAGTATTAATTCCTTTAGATAATGCCCTTACATTAGCATTTTGAATAACTGGTCCTTCAGCAACAGGATCTGAAAAGGGAATACCTATTTCAATTAAATCTACCCCTGAATTTATCATTATCTTAATAAATTCAACTGTTTTTTCAATAGACGGATCTCCTGCAGTTAAAAAACCTATAAAAGCATTTTCATTATCAAATGCATTATGTATTTTACTCATTTAAATTCACCCCTTTATATTTAGCTATAGATGCAACATCTTTATCCCCTCTTCCAGAAAGACAAACAATGATAATATCCTCTTTATTCATTTTTCCTGCTATTTTTTTAACATGTGCAATAGCATGAGCACTTTCAATAGCTGGTATGATTCCTTCCATACGTGATAAATATTCAAATGCATCAACAGCTTCTTCATCTGTTATTGAAACATATTCTGCTCGTTTAATATCATGCAGATATGCATGTTCTGGACCAATACCCGGATAATCTAATCCTGCAGAAATAGAATAAACAGGCGAAATTTGACCATAATTACCTTGACAAAAGTAGGATTTCATACCATGGAATATACCCACTTCACCTTTAGATATAGTAGCCGCATGATAAGGAGTATCAAGCCCTTTACCTGCAGCTTCCACTCCAATTAATTTAACATCATCATCAATGAAATTATAAAAAGATCCCATTGCATTACTTCCCCCACCAACACAAGCTACAACGGCTGTTGGTAATTTACCCTCTTTTTTTAAAATTTGATTTTTAGCTTCTTCACTTATTACACTTTGAAAATCACGAACAATCATTGGAAAAGGATGCGGACCCATTGTTGAACCAATAACATAATGCGTATCAAAAACTCTAGAAATCCAGTCTCTAAATGTTTCATTTACTGCATCTTTTAAAGTCATTGTTCCAGAAGTAACTGTATGAACTTTAGCCCCTAATAACTCCATACGAAAAACATTTAAAGCTTGTCTTTCAGTATCTTTTTTTCCCATGAAAATTTCACATTCCATATTTAAGAGGGCAGCAGCAGTAGCTGTAGCAACACCATGTTGCCCAGCCCCAGTTTCAGCTATTATACGAGTTTTACCCATTTTTTTAGCTAATAATATTTGACCCAAAACATTATTAATTTTATGTGCTCCAGTATGGTTTAAATCTTCACGTTTAAGATAAATTTTTGCCCCACCTAAATCTTCAGTCATTCTTTTAGCATAATACAATAAAGAAGGACGTCCCGCATATTCTTTCAAAAGAAAATTTAATTCCTTTTTAAAATTTGAATCATTTTTATAATAATTATAGTTCTCCTCTAAATTTAATAATTCGTTCATTAATGTTTCAGACATATATTGTCCACCATATTCCCCATATCTTCCATTACTCATTATAAACCTTCCATTGATTTAATATAAAATTTATTTAGATAAATTTCTCACATTATTTATAAATTTTTTAATTTTTTCTTCATCTTTGACTTCATTAGTTTCTGTACCAGAACTGACATCAACAGCAAAAGGATTTATCGTTTTGATTGCATTTATAACATTATCACTATTTAACCCACCTGCAAGAAAAAATGGTTTTTCAATGTTTTCTTGAATTAAAGTCCAGTCAAAAGTTTTACCGGTCCCTTTACCATTATCTAGTAACAAATAGTCCACACAAGAAGATTGCCACTTAAATATTTCTTTATCATCAATAATTTCTAATGCTTTAATAATTTTTAAATCTTTACCCACTTTCTCAAGTGCACTTTTTTTTAATAATTTAATATATTCTTCTGTTTCATTTCCGTGCAATTGAGCTAAATCTATTATACCTAATTTAAATAATTTAATAATTTTATGATAATCTTCATTAACAAAAACCCCTACACATTGTATGTGAGTATCTAAAAAAGAATTTAAATATTGGGCTTTAAGAACAGAAATATTACGATGGCTTTTTTTAAAAAATACAAATCCTATATAATCCGGTTTATATTTATTAACAATATTAATATCTTCAGGTCTTTTAATACCACAAATTTTAATTCTTGTCAAAACATGCCCCCCCCTCTTACAGCTATTTATTACCTTTTAGATAATTTAATGTAAATTTTTTATTTGAACTTGTCATTAAAGTTTCACCTATTAATACAGCATCCACATTATTACTTCTCAATGCAGAAATGTCTTTATCAGTTTTAATACCACTTTCTGAAATAAATATTATTTCTTCAGGTACTAATTGTCTTAAATGGATACTATTTGTAATATCTACTGTAAAATTTTTTAGATTTCTATTGTTTACTCCTATAATTTTTGCACCTGCATTTAAAGCAACTTTAATTTCTTTTTTATTATGTGCTTCAACTAATGAAGATAAACCTAAATTAGTAGCTATATCAATATATTCTTTTAATGTTTCTTCATCCAGAATAGAACATATAAATAAAACTGCAGAAGCACCTAAAATTTTTGCTTCATATATCATATAAGTATCAATGATAAAATCTTTACGAAGAACTGGAATATTAACATTTTCCACAACACTTTCTAAATAATAATCTTCCCCTTTAAAAAAATAAGGTTCTGTTAATACTGAAATAGCTGATGCTCCTGCATTTTCATATTCTTTTGCAATTTTTATAGGATCGAAATCATTACTTATAATTCCTTTAGAAGGAGATGCCTTTTTAATTTCACAAATAAACGAAATATCATCAGATTTTAAAGCCTTTTCAAATGGAAAATCCTTATTACAATTTAATAATTTTGCTTTCTTTTTAATTTCACTTAAAGGTACTTTTTTTTCTTTTTTATTTAACCTTTCCTTAGTTTTATCCACAATATCATTTAAAATCATTAAAAAACACGCCTAAATAAACTACATAATATTCCATGAAAATAATAAACTTTAATTCCTAAATTTATTAGATAAATCTATAAACAATTTTAATTGATTTCTAGCTTTTCCATTATCAATTAATTCTTCTGCAAGGATAACCCCTTCATTTAAAGATGAAACTTTACCTGCAACATACAATCCTGCAGCCGCATTGATTACAACAGCATTCCTTTTAGGGCCTTTTTTTCCATCCAAAATTGATTTAGTAATATCTGCATTAAAATCTGGATTCCCCCCTACTAAATCATTTTTAGAACATTTTTCAAAACCAAACTCTTCAGGTTCAATTACATAATCAATTATATCATCCCCTTTAATTTCACAAACAGTAGTAGGAGAACTAACTGATATTTCATCTAGTTTATCTTGACCATAAACAACCAATGCTTTTTTAACACCTAGATTATGAAGAACTTCAGTCAAAGGTTTTACTAATGATTCATCATAAACTCCCATAACTTGCATAGTTGCACCAGCAGGATTAGCTAAAGGACCTAAAATATTAAAAATTGTAGGAATACCTAGTTCTTTTCTAATAGGGGCCACATATTTCATAGCAATATGATAATTTTGAGCAAATAAAAAACATAAATTTATTTCATTTAATATTTTTGCACTTTCCTCTGGAGAAATATTTATGTTAACGCCTAATGCTTCTAAAACATCAGCGGCTCCAGATTTACTAGAAGATGCCCTATTCCCATGTTTAGCTACAGGAACTCCAGCTGAAGAAATAACTATTGATGCTGTTGTAGATATATTGAAAGAATTAGATCCATCACCACCAGTACCAACAATTTCTAAAACATCTCGATCATTTAATAATTTGATACAATGAGACCTCATTGCTTCTGCAGAAGCTGTAATTTCACTTATAGTTTCACCTTTCATAGAAAGAGCAGTTAAATAAGCACTCATTTGAACATCACTGGCTTTACCTCCCATTATTTCATTCATAGATTCTTTAGCTAAATTATAAGAAATATTTTGATTTTTAGCTAAATTTAAAATAGCTTCTTTTATCATTTTTAATTTCTCTCCTTTTTAATCATAACATTTTTAAGAAATTTATAATAATATCCAAACCTTCAGGAGTCAAAATTGACTCTGGATGAAACTGTAACCCGTAAATAGGATAATTTTTATGTTTAACTGCCATTATTTCATCATCAATAGTTCTTGCAATGACATCTAATTCTTGAGGTAAAGTATTTTCTATTAAAGCTAAAGAATGGTATCTTGCTGCTTGAATAGAATCATTTAAATCTTTAAATAATGGGTCATTCTTTAATTTTAGTGTTGAGGTTTTACCATGCATTATTTCCTTTGCATAAGATATTTTTCCACCATACGCTTCACATATTGCTTGATGGCCTAAACATACGCCTAATATTGGGATTTTGCCCTGAAATTCTTTTACAAGTGGAATACAAATCCCAGCATTAGACGGTTTCCCTGGACCAGGGGATAAAATTATAATATTTGGATTTAGTTCTTTAATTTGATTAATAGTAAATTGATCATTTCTGATAACTTTAATTTCCTTAATAATATCATCTGAATTTATTTCTAAATCCAAATTATTAATTTTAGATATTGCAATTCCTAAATATTGATATAAATTATATGAAAAACTGTCATAGTTATCTACTAAAAGTATCATTCTATCCCTCCATTAGCAATTTTTAAAGCATTAATAACCGCTGAAGCCTTGTTTAGTGTTTCTTGATACTCATTTTCAGGGTCACTATCTGCAACTACACCTCCACCTGAACGTATGAATACTTTATTATTATGAGTAAATGCAATTCTAATTGCTATACAAGTATCCAGATTTCCAGATAAATCCATATATCCTATAGCTCCACCATATATCCCCCGTTTATTGTTTTCTAGTTCATTAATTATTTCACAAGCCCTTATCTTAGGTGCACCTGAAAGAGTTCCTGCCGGAAGAATAGAATTTATTGCTGATAAAGAATCTAAATCTGGTCTAAGTTTTCCTTCAATAGTTGAACCTAAATGCATAACTCTAGAAAATTTTTCAACTGACAAATATTTATCTACTTTAACTGATCCTATTTCTGAAATTTTGCCTATATCATTTCTTCCTAAATCTACAAGCATATTATGCTCAGCTAATTCTTTTTTATCATTTAATAATTCTTTTTCTAATTTTTTATCTTCCTTTTCTGTTTTACCTCTTGGTCTTGTACCTGCTAATGGAAAAGTATATACTTTATTATCTTTTAACTTGACAAGGGTTTCAGGTGATGCTCCTGCAATTTCTATGTCATCACTTGAAAAATAAAACATGTATGGAGAAGGATTTGTTGTACGTAAAACTCTATATGTATCAAATAAACTTCCTTCAATATCCGCTTCAATTTTATTAGATGGAACAACTTGGAATATTTCACCTTCTTTAATATAATTTTTAGCTTTTTCAACTATATCACAATATTCCTCTTTAGAAAATGAAGGTTGAAATTCTGATTTTAATTTTAAATTTTCAATTTTTGCTGGTTTTCCATCTTTAATAATTTTTACAATTTTTTTTAATTCTTTTTGACCCTTTTCATAATTTTCTAATAAATTATCAGTTTGCATATTAATTATAATAATCATTTTTTGTTTATAATTATCAAAAACTATTACTTTGTCAAACAACATCAAATCAACATCTTTAAAACCATCTTGATTTTCTACATTTAAATTTAATGAAGGTTCACTATATTTAATATAATCATAAGCAAAATATCCAACTAAACCCCCTGTAAACGGTGGCAATTTTGTTAATCTAGGCGTTCTGTTTTCATTTATAATATGTTTAATATATTTTCCAGGATTTGAAGTTTTTGTAGTAAAAACATTTGCCTTATTTAAATCTTTAGATTTATAAGAACTAAAATCACCTTTCATAGTTATTTGTCCATTTTGGCATGTAAATTCTATTAATGGATCAAAGCCTAAAAATGTATATCTTCCCCAATTTTTTGTATCTTCAATACTTTCTAACATGTAACAATGTTTACTTACATTTTTTAATTTTCGCATAACTTCTATTGGTGTTTCAATGTCAGAATATAATTCATAACTTAAAGGTATTCTTTTATAAGATTTGTTTTTTGCTATCTCTTTAATTTCGTTTATATCAGGGTAATACATTATTAAATCCTCTTTTAATTTTTCTTGCTTATAATTATTTTATTATAATTTTAATAATAAATATGGATGTATATAAATATATGCAAATGTACTATTTAAATCTTTATAGTACTATTTTATACATTATAGATTAAAAACTTGCATAATAATTTTAAAGGAAAAATAAATGCAAAAAATATATAACACAAAATAAAGAATTAATAATATTATGAATGTAAAATTTACAAAACATGAAACAATAGATTTAATAATTGCATTTATTGTTATATCTTTAGGATTCTCAATTGTCTATGGAAAAACAAATATTAATTATATCATAGCAATATTACCTATGATAATGATAGGTGTAGGTTCAGGGTTTATATTACATGAAATTGGACATAAAATTAGTGCAATATACTATGGATACTGGGCAGAATTTAAAGCTTGGCCAATAGGGTTAATAATATCATTATTAAGTGCTTTTATTGGATTTTTAATAGCAACCCCCGGTGCAGTAAATATTTATGGACAAATTAATGAAAAAGAAAATGGAATAATATCTTTATCTGGACCAGTAGTAAATATATTACTCGCTTTAATATTTTTAATAATAAACTCCGTATACACAGCAATGAACCCCCAAGCCATAGGAAGTTTCACAAATATAACTTGCACATTCGGATTCATAATAAATGGTTACTTAGCATTCTTTAATTTAATACCATTAGGTATCTTAGATGGAGCAAAAATAATTAAATGGAACCCACTAATTTGGTTTGTAAGCATAGCCATTGCTGCAATAATAGCGTTTGGAGGAATGTTCGGAATATACTAACAATTATTTAGTACATATCAATCTAAGAGAACGTTCACATTCTAAAACAAGCACTTTATTAGAAAAATTATCTTTAGTTTTTAATAAAAAAAGTTTACTTTCACCAATATTAAAAGCAGATAAAACTGTGATTAATTTCCAAACCATTATTTCATCATCTTTATATTTATTAAATAAACCTATGATAATATTAAAATTTTTTAAATTAACTAAACTAGGATTATAAAAAATCATAAATCCAATAGAATCTAATAACTCATGTAATTGTTCAGTAGTACATTTAGTTAAAGAATATATCAAAATACAAAAATTAGCCTTATCCATTTTACCTAAAATTCTAGCAATAATGTCTCTAGGTAAAGGATAACTGACTTTCTTAGAAACTTTTTTCGGCAATTTTTTATATTGATTATTTCCAATTTTAGCCAGAAAATTAACCATATACTCAGCAACAGAGCAATCACCTTTTTCTAAAACTTTAGATATCTCAATTCTAGCATATAATGCAGACTCATTTAACAATGCATCAATTAAAGATTTATAAATTTCTTTATTATTAACATTAAATTTAACACCTAACAAGAAAGAAGCAATAGATCGTTCATTCGGTTTATCAGATTTTAATAAATTTAAAAGACTATTTAAATCTAAATTTAAAAATTTAGAAATTTGAGATTCATCAAACCAACCCCTTTTAATTAAATCATTTTTACTACTTTTCACAATTCCAGCCTCTATAATAATTTTTAAAAAATATTAATTAATAGATTACAAAAATTTAAGAATAATTTAATAAATTATTAAAATAAATTATATAAAAAAGTAATTAAATAAATAATCAAATTAAAAAAATAAGAAGATTTAAATAACCATTCTGAAATTTATATTTTATTAATAAAAAATTTTTGGAATAAACTCAAATTATAATTTTAATAACAACAATATATTAAATTAAATCTTTTAAAAATTCATAAGGAAAAACATGACACAAGAAGTTCTACCTGAAAAAATGTATATAAGTTATTATAGCGCAACAAAAGGAAAAAAAGTATTAAAATTATTAAATAAAACACAACTAATCTTTATTAGCTCAAATAATAAAATAATTGAACCATCAAAAAAGGAATGGGAATCTTTTTGGGAAAAAATAGAACAAATAGGAATTTGGGATTTAGAAGAAAGTTATAATCGCTGCATATTAACTGACGGGTATAAATGGGAAATTAATATATCATTTAATAATAAAATAATTGAATCTACAGGGACAAACTTAGATCCTACACTGTATATAGGTAATAAATTAATATCTGTTTTAGATAAATTTTTAGATGCAATTTATGATTTAACAGAGATACAAATGGATTAAATAAAATGTTTATTAATAAAAAATTTAATAAAAAGTAGGAGTTTATAAAAACCCTTTTTTTATTTTTGTGCACACAATATAAAAAGTTTTACCATCCTAGTGCTAGGCTTCCTATTAGTACTATTATTCCTACTATCCA